>Ga0315277_10000858_pt1 | contig 46171 bp, 39 predicted proteins | sample YL17G05_15_MG_FD_203695 | JGI IMG/M metagenome (GOLD analysis project Ga0315277, IMG submission 203695) | Sediment microbial communities from Yellowstone Lake, YNP, Wyoming, USA - YL17G05_15 | ecosystem: Environmental > Aquatic > Freshwater > Lake > Sediment | place: USA: Wyoming | collected... | reverse complement strand
CGGTGATCATGAAGGAAAGCGGCGAGAACATGAACGAGACACTCAAACCGACCTACCGCATATCTGATTTGCCTGCCAACGACCGCCCACGCGAGCGTCTCACCCAGCTTGGTCCGCAAGCCCTGAGCAACGCGGAACTTCTGGCGATCCTGTTGCGCGTCGGCGTGACCGGTGAGAATGCGGTTGAGGTGGGTCAGCGGCTGCTTCAGACATTTGGCGGCCTGGCTGGCTTGCACCGGGCAGGCATAGAAGAGGTATGCGCCCAACACGGGATTGGTGAGGCAAAAGCCGCCCAGATCAAGGCTGCCATCGAGCTGGGACGTCGCTTGACGCTCGAATCACCTGAAGAGCGTCCATCGATCAATAGTCCTGCCGACGCGGCTGCATTGCTGCAGTATGAGATGGGTGGCTTGGAAAAGGAGCACATGCGGGTTTTGATACTCGATATCCGCAACCATGTTCTGGATACAGTAGAGGTTACTTCCGGTTCGGTCAGCTCAGCCCATCTGCGGGTTGCTGAGATCTTTACGCCGGCAGTAAGGCGCAATGCCGTCGCCGTGATCGTCGTTCACAACCATCCCAGTGGTGATCCGACTCCCAGCCCGGATGATGTGGCTATGACCCGCGCCATCGTCCAGGCAGGGAAACTGCTGGACATCGATGTGCTCGATCACATCGTCATTGGTCAGGGAAAATTTGTATCGTTGAAAGAGCGGGGATTGGGATTCCAATAAATATGCAGATGTGACCTGCTGGTCGTTCCATTCTAGATATCACAGACTCCTGCGCACTTCAAATCTTGCGAATTCCCCTGTCGCTTGTTCCCATTCTACCCGGGCATCTTGTACGAACGAGCCATGTGGTCCCCTTTTCACGGCCAGTAAAAATCCATCCAATTGCATGCGACCACCCTCTGCCACCACTTCGACCGTGTCATAGCTTACATTACGTGCCCATCCGGTCACGCCTGAGAACGCCGCATTTTGGGCAACATAGGCTCGAAAACCAACCGCTTGCACGCGCCCGCTTACCCAGACGTGCAGGCGGGCTTCAGGTAGTTTATCAGGTTGGTTGGAATTCATTCCTCTTCCATTTGCAATGGTGATCCCATCACTGCCGGTTATCCTGGCTGGTCATGGGTGCACGCATCTTATCTCCCAAGATATACCAGCAATGGTGTTAATGTCAAAGGACTCAATAGTGTGCTGATGAACACAGTAGCGGTGACTAGTGCAGGTTCGAGACCATATTCCGTAGCTAAAACAATGGTCATCACTGCAGTAGGCATGGATGACTCGACCACATTTCCCTGGCGGGCAGCTCCTTTCAACCCAAATGGGATGGACAACAACAAGCTCACCACAGGACCGAGTACCAGGCGCATGACCGTCCCCAGACCGATTGCGCGCACGCTGTTAGACCACCTTACCCGTTGCAGTTCGAGCCCAAGTAAAACCAACATCAACGGTATGCACCCGGAAGCGATCATGTTTATAGTTCGCCCAATGGATAAAGGCAACTGTATATGAAGTTGATTCAGAAAAACAGCGAGTATTACCATATAAACGGTTGGTACCTTAAATAAACCAAGCGCGGCGTCTTTGAATTTCATATGACCCATTGAAGCAATGATCACGCCAAGTGTATTGGACAGGATCGAATTCGTGATGAAATACATGCTGGCATGGGCGAGTGCTTCTTTTCCAAAGGCAAAGGATACCAATGGTAGTCCATAATTTCCTGCATTGATACAGATGGATGTCAGTAAGGCTGCCATCAGGATCGGTCGGTCGAGGTGCATTATCCACCCGGCTGCGAGAGCAATCAGACCGATCGTTATCATCACTGCTATTGCAAATCCCATTGTGACCAGGATCTCTTTTAGTGGCAGCCCATTATTGATCAGCAGGTTGAACACCAATACCGGGATGAGAAAATAAAAATTGACACGACCCAGGCTGCGGGGATCAACTGATAGATACTTACCCATCAAGAATCCCACACCGCTTATCAGCACGATGGGCAGGAGGTTGTTGGAAAAAGTATTTAGGAGGTCTGCAGGTGACATCAGGAAAGGCTGTATTGGTTATTCTTCTGTTTCGTCATCCACGTCGAAGGTCAGCAGGTCAAATTTGGATAGGTCATCTGTAAAGGAAAGGTTGGCGAGGGCATCCTCGAGGAATTCTGTTTGCTCACTGTCTTCCGATTGGTCCAGTAGATCGATAAGATAGGTACGTACGTCTTCGCCGCCGATCTGCGATAGAGACCAGACGATCGTGTTGAAAATGTCCAGATCCTCTTCTTCCTCCAACATTCTTAACAGCATACTCCGTGCCGCGATCAGTTCCAGTTCACCCGCGGCTTGTACAGCTGCCATCCTTACAACCTTGTTCTCGCTTAATAGCATCGGAAGGATGTGTTCCTGCCAGTGCTCATCGCCGGAACGTCCCATGGCAGATAGAGCGCAGGCGGTCCACTCAGGATTCTCATGTCCATAGGCCGCTTCCACTAGTCCCACAACCTCTGCACGGGAGGAAAAGCCCATCGATTCAAGCGCCCGCCGCTGCACCAATGGCTGATCGGCACCACGTGCGACCTTTAGCAGGGTATCCTCGATCTCACTTCTGTTCTCCTTGGGGATTTCGTCTAACTCACCCATTTGGACGAACATCCCTAATACAGTGGCTGCCGCAGCCCGGACATTCAGGTCATCATCCTTTGTTAGAATATCCAGAAACGGACGGATCAGCTTGATATCTTCACACTCATCCAGTAGGCGGATCGCCGAGAGGCGTACTGGCGCATCCGGGTCTGATAACAAGGCACGCGCCAATGCCTCGAACGATAACAGTGTGTCGTCTTCTATTAATTTTTCCAGACCTTCGAGCAGTTCTTTTTTGCGGGATAGCCTTAGCCGAGGCCATACTTCCAGCAGTTCACTTAATTGCTCTGGTTCCAGGTCTGAGAACAAATAACTGGAATGCTTGGGGAATGGCTGCTCCTCATCGGCGAGGGCTTCCAGGGCATTCTGGAAAGATGCTTTTTTCGCACTCATGAACGAGGTCTACCATCTCAGGGAAAAATGACATTCGCCGGGTTAACAAAGTCCATCACGTTTACATACAGCATAAAAGCCAGTAAGATCATCAATCCGGCAGCGTGAACAGTATTCTCGAAGCCCGCGGGGACGCGCCTTCGCAGGACGATCTCCAGTATGACAAACAGGATGCGCCCACCGTCCAGGGCTGGGAAAGGTAATAGATTGAAAACCCCTAGTGTGATCGTAAGGATCGCGATCAGGTTCAGGGTGAAATGCGTCGGCTCGATCGGGGTTGTTGGGGCAGCAGTGACCGGTACGCGGCTCTCCACATCCCGGCTGACAGCCTGCCGGAAGAAATCATAGATCCCTTTTAGACCAATGAAGCGACCGTCCTCAGGCGAGATCGATCCGCGGATCAACTGGGCGGGAAATGAAAGGATGTGATATGCCTGGTTGAAGGTTACATTGAGGCTGTAAGGCAGGGTGCCGAACCAGGACCTGGCTGGGACAGATGCATAACCCGGCAGGAAACCCAGGGCTCCTTCTTCTGCTGTCCTTTTACTGCTCGGCGTTGCTGTGATTTTCAGGACCTGGCTGCCGCGTTGAACGGTAAGCTGCAAGGGCTTGTCCAGGTTGGAACGTATGATGCTGCGTAGCTGCTCATCATTGGTGATCTGCTCACTACCGGCGTTAAGTATGATGTCATCAGCTTGCAGACCGGCCAGCTCGGCAGGTGAGCCAGGTGTTACTTCATATAATTTTACGGAATTAAAATTTGGGATCCCGATCTGGCTGAATAAAATACTATAGACAAGCACACCGGCAGCTATGTTCATGCTGGCGCCTGCCAGGAGTACCGCCAGGCGCACCCAGGGGTTGGCTGCCGCCAGTCCGCCGGGTACAGCCGGGTCGTTTTCACCTTTAAAACGGTTGAAACCTCCCAAGGGCAGCCAGTTCAAGGAAAAAGCTGTCTCCTTCCAGTGAAAAAGGGTCAACATGCGCGGCGGCAGACCGACCCCGAATTCTTCGATCTCCACCTTGAACAGGCGCCCCATAAAAAAATGCCCAAGCTCATGGATCAGTACAACGCCGGCAAATACAGCTACGAATATCAATCCGGCAAGATAACCAACATTCATTCACAACTCTCTTTCATGTGATTTCACTAAACGATACGCGTTGAAAGCCTCGCATGAGGCGATTTTCGTGCTGATTATATCCTGTTTTGAAAAGGGGGAAATGAGAGAGGGATTAGCCTTCGCAGACCAGGCGTGCAGGTCCACCGACCGGGGCGGTCAGCACCTGTCTGACCCCGTCCAGCGCTTCCAGCTTTTCTGCTATCTTGGCGCAGTTATCCTGGGGACAGATAACGTGCACGTTCGGTCCCGCATCGATCGTGTAACAGGCAGGCAGACCACCATGCCGCCATCCGCGTACAGCCTCCATTATCGTAAAGGTAGCCGGCTGGTAATAGAATAGCGCTGGTCTGGAGGTCATCATTACCGAGTGCATCAGGTTGGAATCCAGCTCGACCACATCCGCCAATGACGGGAAATCCCGCTCCAGGATCGCCCGCCGGCATAGCTCCAGGCGGCGCGGCGCATCCTCCACCCGCGCCGCTTGCAGCGGGCTGGAATCTGCCAGGGCGTGACCTTCGCTCGATCCGGTCGTTTTCTGTTCGCTGCTGATAATGGCAATGCAATCTATCAATTTCCAATGTTCAGGTGCTGCGATAGAAAAGGCAAAAGAATCTTCATCTTCCCTGCCAGCCTGCCACTCTACAAAGCCGCCCGGGATGGAACGGCAGGCTGAGCCTGATCCATGCCGCGCCAGGCGGGAGAGTTCCGCCTGGCTGAGGGATAGACCCGCCGCCGTGCTTGCCGCCATTGCCAGGGCTGCGAACGCTGAAGCCGAAGAGGCGATGCCTGCGGAGCCGGGGAAGTTGTTCTCACTCTGGATTTCGGCATGCAGGTTGGTTCCAGCCATGCCGCGCACTTCTTCCAGCATCGCCTGCACCCGCTGCAGACCTTGACCGGTCACCTTTTTATTATTTAGTATAAGAACATCACTTGCCAACCTGGTATCGATCGTCACCCGCGTGCGTGTGAACAGTCCCTCCAGGTTGAAGGAGATAGAGCCATTCGAGGGTAGGCGCAGATGCTGGTCGCGGTTGCCCCAGTATTTGACCATCGCGATATTTGGAGAAGCGATAGCAGTGGCGGTGTTGGTGATCATGAAAGACATGTGTCACATTAGTTTATCATTGTCAAAGAAAAAGCGGCTTTGCGAAGCCGCTTTGGTTATGTTACATCGGCTTATTCGCTGACCGAATGATCTTCTTCAATGCTGGTATCAAGCGTGGAATATCTTCTTGAGCAGCCTTCCAGAGGATTTCTTCATCCAGGCGAAAGTACTCATGTATTAGTACATTTCGTATCCCCTGCATTTTTCCCCAGGGGACTTCCGGGTAGCGCTCTTGAATTTCCACAGGAACAACGCGAGCGGATTCACCGATCGTGATAAATTCAAACGCCACGGCACGTATCGTCCGTGGATCCTTCAGGAAAGATTCAAAGGTCATGCCCGAAGTAAAATCCTGAACGTTTTGTGCGCAAGTCAGAATGTCTTCGATACGTTCCTGCCAGGTTCTAGGTGACACGGATTGCCTCTTTTAAAACGTGTTCTTTGATGCGCGGCTTAAGGGAACGCGGCGTACCCAGATCCACCTTGCATCCCAGCATGGCCTCCAGGTGTTGTTGGAGTTCAATGAACAGGAACAAACCCACTGGCTGGCTGAATTCCACCAGCAAATCTACATCGCTGCCTGGTAGGGCTTTGTCACGGGCGACCGATCCAAACAGCGATAGAGATACCACATGATAGCGGTCTGCCAATTCTTTCTGTTGTTTTCGTAGAATACGAAGCACATCTTCGCGTTTCATTATTGACCTTTTGTTTGCCTTAAGCATAGCGAATATGGTGCGTTTTGTCAATTTGATGTCCCGTTGTTTGAAAAAGAAATGATGGCACTTGTAACTCCCGAAAGCATATTATCTAAAGTAATTGCATCAATGAGTCCACTGCAAAAAGGGTATGTCACCCTGAGCGAAGCGAAGGGTCTCCTCATTAACAATGATTAATCCAGTTTACGTTTTTCGTGACAAAACCGAGTTTTTGCAGTGAAACCATCGATGGCATATATATAGGGAGTACCAACCTCACTGTGACCACTATTTGCGCTCCCTTGTGATTACATCGACAGGATGATAATTGGATAGACGAGATCAATTGCGATGAGCGTTTTCACATTCTTTTAAAATGATAATTCATGCACGATATGGATATTATAACCAGCTTCACAGCCTCTATTTCTACGGGATACTTTTATGTTGTGAAAGAGAATTTACTGCAGGAATGGTGAGACGATAAAATGCTTTTTAATATATAATGATCATTGATAAAGGGCTATCTCAAGCTGTATGAAAATAACGAGGGATGATTGCAGTATGCGGACTTTACAGATTCGGTTATTCAGGATCAATGCAATAATGAGTCCACTGCAAAAAGGGTGTGTCACCCTGCCTGTCCCCGTTTCGTCCCGGCGGGCTTATAGCCCGAACGGGGCGGCGGTTTTCCCTGGCACCGCCCGCCACACCGTCCCGGTGTCTTTCGGGAGGGCAGGTGTGTCGGGGAGCGACCTGCACCTGCGGTCTTGGCAGGTGAGCGCCGCGCAGCGCCGCCCTCGCCCCGCTTGACGGGGTGCCTGTAGCAAGGATCCTCTCCAACCGCCGCACCCCACCCTCCTAGACCAGTGTCACCCTGAAGGAGCGTTCTTCCCTGGCACTGCCCGCCAGGGCATGTGTGCGACTGCCGTGCACCCGACTGCTTTTGAGGGTGAAGGGTCTCCTCCAATTCATTGTCACCCTGAAAAGTTGTTAATAAATTGGTTCGCGACGCTGAATACCTTCATATATTGGTATTTTAAACACTATATAATCCTCCTTGTGGTTGCAATCGTGATCCTGGGTGTTTTTTTTACAAGCTCTGAGCGAAGCGACCGCGCAGCACCGCCCTCACCCCGCTTGACGGGGTGCCTGTAGCAAGGATCCTCTCCAACCCCGCATCCCACCCTCCTAGACCAGTGTCACCCTGAAGAAGCGTTCTTTGCGACTGAAGGGTCTCCTCATTAACAATGATTAATCCAGTTTACGTTTTTCGTGACAAAACCGAGTTTTTGCAGTGAAACCATCGATGGAAAATATATAGGGAGTACCAACCTCACTGTGACCAGTCTTTGCGTTCCCTTGTGATTACATCGCCAGGATGATTATTGGGTAGACAAGATCAGTGGTGGTGACCGATGAGTACCGTGCTTATATGCGCACCGAAATGGCACCAGGTGTGGGTAGGGTCAATCTTTAATATCAGCCATACGTATGGCAGATTTGAAGTCGCATCTCGCTCGCGCGAGAGAACAAATATGAGCAGAATATTAAAACAAAAAGGGCGGGAGAACCCGCCCAATTGCCTCATGCTGCCTAACCTGGGTTACGGCTTCTGCAAGCTCCCGTAAACCACGCTAAGAATATTCCCTGAAAACATTCAATTGGACTGCATCGATACTGGCATATATTGCTGCCCGGGTATTTGTTGAAATCTCGTCTGGATATAGTTTTTTCGCCAAGTCAATAAAATAGGTCATATCAGTCATCAGTGGAATTTCGGGCTTGTAGTTTTCACTCATGTTCGTATTGCATACCAAGCCTAATTCCTTGAGACCATCTGAGAACGAATCGTTTTGGGGGGGCCAGAATTGCCACCTATTATCTAGATGAACATTTATTCTTTCGGGCCATAAATCAATGAACCCTTGAATTATAGTTTCGTTGATAAAGGGGCAAAACCGATATTTTTTCACCAAGACATGAGCCCTGGATGCGATTCTTACTTTATCAAAAACATAATTCCCAAAAATATCCGACCATTCGCCTGTGCGATAGAAACTTGAATAAGGAGATATATCTAATCCCACTTGTAAGCAGCCAATCAAATTGGGTGTTATATCCCCATTCGGAGCAGTCACCCCAAAGCAATAATATTCAGGGATGTCTTTGACAATTCTTTTCGCACAACACACCCGAGTATCGAGAAGGTCATTTGTAGATCTTAACTTTCTCCCGTTTTCGTAAATAAAATATTCGTTGCCAGAAAGTAACTGTCCTACTGTATCAAAGAGCTGGTAAGCATCTTTGATCGGCGATGAAACAAAGCAGTATTTATTCTTTCCATCGCCGATCTCTGAAATATTTATCAACCCCTTTGTTTTTTCATAAAGAATCTGGAAGGATATTTTGTTCTGAAATTTGAAAACTATTACAATGCCTTCATTGGGGATGAAGTCTTTTATCTCTAAACTTTTAATTGTTTTAACCCCGCAATATGGGCAAAATATAATATTGTCCAAATTGATTATCTTTTTACAAGAACGACAATATTTCATCTTGGTGCCCAATTCATTAGATTTATTGCTCGACGTGGTTTACGGTTTCTGCAAGCTTCCGTAAACCATGCTGCCAGCCGGCTTGACCATCATTCTTTATCGGATGGAATATACGACGGGATCATCCACATTCATAACGGTTATTATAAATTCTGTGAAATCTTTGATTGTGGCATCGAATTCTACAATTTGATCTTTGTTGAGAGCGATAAGAATATCTCTCGGTAAACCACTCAGATAGACCGAGTCAAAGAGACCTCCCTCGGTTGCCGAAAAATACACCCGGTTATCTTCTAAGACCTCCATTACGGTGGCCTTCAAATGGATTCTTTGCCCCTTTATAGATGACAAATATTCTTTGAACTGGATATCGGTCATTTTATTCTTGTTATCCAATAACTGTTGGTACAGGTCTGGAACAGGTTCCGGATACTCTCTAGAGCTATCCCAGAAAATCGGCGTGTTTGTGGGCGCTGCCGTTTCGGTTTGGGTCGGTATGGCTTTGTTATCACTTTCGGTTTGAGCCGGTGAGGCTTTCTCACTGCCGCTATTACCAATTGCGAACACCAGCCCGCAAACGCACAGCAGTAATATACCAACTATAACCATGAGCCAAACGGGCACTTTTTTCTTTATCGGCTTTATTGGAGCCTGGGGAATAGCAGCGGTGGATGTCAGGACTCTCCCGCAGTGCTTACAAACAATTGCCTCATCCTGAATCTCTTCGGCGCAGTATGGGCATTTTTTCATAACCAACCTCCATTTGAATTATCCAATTTTAGCATTTATACAAGGTATTGTCACCTGTCTATTGTCATGTCAGGTATAAACAGGGCAAGGCGTCAAGCCTGCCCCGCCTGGGTCATGCGATCTGTTTTGCCATGCTTGCCTGGGCGAAAAGCATATCTGCCAATGATAGCCCCTGCCCTAAAACAAACCGCGCCGTCAATTCAATTGTGTTTACTTCATGACTACATGATGAAGGCTATATTTGGAGAAGCGATAGCAGTGGCTATGAGCGTTTTCATATTCTTTTAACCGGATAATTCATGCACGATATGGTTATTATAACCAGCTTCACATAGGTGGGTGCGGAAGGTCTGACTTTCCAAAGCCTCTATTTCTACAGAATGGCTTTTGTTGTGGAAGAGAATATACCGCCAGTCCAATGAACACAAGTTTTTTGGTGCTGTATAAGTAACGCTTGAGACGGTTAACATCCCTTGATTAGTCGAGAACTTTCCTGGGTTTTATAGGTGGTCGATCATTTAGAATGGCAAGACTATAAAATGCTTTTTAATATATAATGATTATTGATAACGATATTTGTTGAGCTGTATGAAAATAACCAGGGATCATCGCAGTATATCGTTCTTGATAAATTTGGTTATCCAGGATCAATACAATATAGCAATAGTCAGAAGAAATAATAGATTGGCCGCTATTTGGCCGCACCTTTTTCGATGACCTTGAAAGGAGGTTTTTACAATGGGGTGGAAAAAACCATGGCTCTTACTTGTGATAGTGGGTTTAATCTTGGTAGCTTGTACGCAAAAAACCACACCAGTGGCCCCGCTTCCCGCAGCAGCTACTCCGACAGCAAAACCAGTCGAGGCGGCTCCTAATCCGACAACAGAGCCAGTCGAGGCAACACCTACTCTAAATCAGGTGGCTGCTCTTGGGCTTCAGCCTGGCGCCACTTTTAGTGGCCCCATCAAGATGAGCGGTAAGGCAAGTGGTGGTACGCTCAGTTTCACCATCTCGGAAGACGGGACCTCGATCGCTTTGGAGATCACTTTGAGTGATTTGAAGTGCGATGGTATGTCAGCAAGTTCAATGAGCACTCAGGCCTCGGGTCCGCTTTCGATAACGGATGGTAGTTTTAACGCCTCTTTTTCTAATTTGGGAGAGGTGGAGGGCAAGTTCGCCTCGCCGACTGAAGCGAGCGGAACGATAGACCTGTGCCTGAAGATTTCCATCTTGGGGCAGACGACGGTTTGTGAGTTGGGCACGTGGGATTGGAGTGCCGAGGCTCACTGAGCCTGCTGTGTTCCAAAAGCACTTCCCAGCAGCGACTGGGCAGAGAATCATGCCCTGATCCGTCGCTCCAGCGGACCCCGCAAAGGACACGGGACAGGCAGCCGCTGCCGCCCTGGACTGTCCGTCCAGGACAGGTTGAGCCCATCCTCTGTTGGGCGGCTCAACATATTGAAATTCGAGTCCAGACAATTTCAAGCAGGGAAGGGCCTTGTATGCTAAAATTCGGTTATGAAGGTTCGTGAAGTTATCAAACTCATTGAAGCTGATGGCTGGTATCTGGTTGTCACAAAAGGTAGCCACAGACAGTATAAACATCCTACAAAACTTGGCCGAGTGACTGTAGCAGGGCATTCTAGTCACGATTTAGCGCCAGGTACACTGAGCAGCATTTATAAACAAGCCCACCTTGGGAAACCCAAGAACATCAAGAGGTGACCATGTATCGCTTTCTTATCGTTATCGAAAAAGCAAACGGCAATTACTCGGCCTATTGCCCTGATTTACCTGGATGTGTTGCTACTGGCAAAACACTTGAAGAAATAGAGCGCAATATGCATGAAGCCGTAGAAATGCACGTACAAGGCATGCTTGAAGATAAAATGCCGATCCCCGAAAGCGTCACGCTTGCGGAATATATCGCCGTAGCAGTGTAATCAATCAGTCTGGGAGTCTGATAAGCAAAAGGCAGGCAACCGATTAGGTGTAACATCAAGGCATGGGAAGAATAGGGGACAGAATAGCTTGAAAACAAGAAGTCGAGCTGGAAAACGATCGTGGAGCAAGCGCTTCCATGGTTGTTTTTTTCATACCCTGGTTAACCCTCACAATCCCCGCCAGCCATCAGGGATTATCTCCTGGCTGCTGCGGGAAGTCGCCCAATGAACTATCGAACAGATCAGCGCGTCGCCGCTTCGACCAGGTACACGATCGAACGGTAGTTCCTGCCTGTAGCAGCCGACATTCCCATTTCACAGGGGATGTTCGAAGAATAATACCCGCTGTAAGTTCGGGCATTTACTTCGGCAGCCTCGAGTTCGGTTGCCGAGGCGGTCAATTCGGGAAAAAGCAATCCGCGGTCGCCGGCAAAGCCGCAGCAGTCCAGGTTGAGCGGTACGGTGACCGTTTTCGCGCAGCTACGGGCAATCCCCACAAGTTTGTCCTGCAGGTTCAGCTTGCGGGCTGAGCAGTTGGGATGCAGGATGACATCTTCGGATGTGGGGTGAATTTCGAGCCTGGGCAATATCACATCATGCACGAATTCAATACTATCCAGCAGGGTCAGCTTGTTCAAGATTTCACGGTCATCTTGTGTAAGTGCATCGCCGCTGCTGCGCAAGGTGTAAGCACACGAAGTGGTATCAATAACAATGGGCAGGCGTCCCCCCTCTGACCAGTCCCAGAATCGTCCCAGCGTGCGGTGCAGGGTGGCTTTATAGGTGGCAGTGTAACCTTTCGAACCGAACGGCATTCCGCAGCAGTTGCCGTTCACGTCTGCTGGGATCCAGATGGGGATACCTGCCCGTTTCGCTATCGTAACGAGAGTTTCAGCAAGGGAGGCTGAATGGGGCTCGGGAGATCCCATTTGCCGGGATACACACGAGGGGAAGTAGACATAGGCGGCTCCAGCGCGCGGGGTGGTGGGTAGCCTGGAGGGAACATGGGGGATGGCAGGATTCCATTTCGGTAAATTTAGACCTGTCAGTTTTTCGGTCAACCGGGTCAGGGAGATAATTGCGTCCGTGCCGAGAATCTGTTCCATAAAATGCCCAAGCCTGACACCTGCGCCAAGGGCTTTTTCGACAGTGCTGAAATGGTCACTCAACCAGAGGGCTGCCTTCTCACCACGCATGGAGATGGATTCAGCCCGCAGGCGTTTGGTCAGGTCGCCAGTGTTGATATCGACAGGGCAGGCGCTGGCGCACAAACCGTCTACAGCGCAAGTCTCCATCCCCGCGTAGACATAATCATCCATCAGGGAAGCAAGCAGCGGGGCATCTGTTCCTGCAGTTCGTTGGCGGGCAATTTCGCGCCTGATGACAATGCGCTGCCGGGGGGTAAGGGTCAACCGCCTGCTCGGGCAGAGCGGTTCGCAATTTCCGCATTCAATGCATTTGTCGATTTCAGGCTCAATGACCGGCAGGGATTTAATGTCAGAAACGTGGGAGTTGGGATTGGCATTAATTACAACACCGGGATTGAGCGTACCTCTGGGATCAAATAAGTCTTTCAGGTCGTGCATGATCGCATATGCAGCGGCACCCCACTCTGTCTCAAGAAAGGGAGACTTGCTGCGACCTACGCCGTGCTCACCTTTAAGTGCACCATCATATTTGCCACAGACCGTGGCTACCACATCCCCCATGAAGTTTTTGAATTGCATCACTTCGGCTGTTGTATTGAGGGCAAGGGACATGACGAAATGCAGGTTACCGTCTCTGGCGTGACCAAAAATGATGGCATCGGAGTAACCGTGGTCTTTGAAGTGGGACTGCAGGTCGGTGATGGCTTCAGCCAGGCGTTCGATCGGGAAGACAAGGTCTTCTGAAAGCACATAAGTGCCCGGTGCGCGCATGGCACCGACCGAGGGTAACATTCCCTTGCGCAGCTTCCACAGATCGGCTTGTATGCCTGGCTCTTCAGTGAATTCGGCTTCGTGGATCAAGGTAAGGTTCTTAATTGTTTGTTTAGCGGAACGACGGAAAGTGTCAAGATCCTTGTTGGATGCACCCTGGTACTCGACAAGAATGGCTGCCGTCGTATCGGGCAGTTGGCGTAGGAGCGCAGGCGCTCCAGGCAGGTTCTCTACTGTGCGCAGGGAAGCACGGTCCATGATCTCAGCTGCGCGTACACCCGAAGCGCGCAGGGGAGCGATAGCATCAGCCGCTTGTTGGATGTTCTTAAAATAGAGCATCCCTGTATACTTGCATGTGAGATTGGGCAGCGTGTGCAGGACGGCTTCCGCAATGAAACCCAGGGTGCCTTCCGATCCGATCATCAGGTGTGTCAGGATATCAATTGGTTTTTCATAATCCAGCAGGGCATTGAGTGCATAGCCATTTGTGTTCTTCATCTGGTAGCGGCTGCGGACCCGCTCGGTCAGCTCGCTGTCAGCGATCAGGCGCCGCCTGAGGTCGAGCAGTCCGCTCACGATGTCAGGTGCTCCTTCCAGCAGTTGTGATGCAGCCTGCGCCTCTCCGGTGTTAAGTACCAATCCGTTGGGCAGGACGATTGTCAGGGAGTGGATGGTGTGGTAGGCGTTCTCGGCAACCCCGCAGCACATGCCGCTGGAATTGTTGGCGAGGATGCCTCCCATCATGCAGGAATCAATTGAGGCTGGATCTGGTCCGATGCGGCGACCATATGGGTTTAATACGATATTGACAAACGCGCCTATCACTCCAGGCTGGACACGGACCAATGCGCCGTCCTCCTCAACAGTTACCCTCCCCCAGTGCCTGGATATGTCCACCAGGATGCCATCCGATACTGCCTGCCCTGACAGGCTCGTCCCGGCAGCTCGAAAGGTCATGGGGATCCCTTTCTGCTGGCTGAAACGGAATAGGGCGAGGATTTCATCGATCGACACAGGCTGGACAACTGCCTGCGGGATGAGCCGAAAATAAGAAGCGTCGCTGGCGTAGGCGTAACGATCGATGGGGCGGGTCAGGATCCGGTCAGGGGTAATGAATGAGGACAATTCAGTTTTGAGGTCCATGATGGCTCCTGCGTAATGAATAGGAGATATTGAGGATCAATTTTCCCAGATGCTCCGTGGTAGATCATATCTTGAAATAGTATAACATGGGACATTTGCAGAGCCTGGTTGGGGGGGTGACATGCGATCGTGGCTGTCAACAAGACCGTGTTACCATCCAAATCGGATGGTACACTCCTTTTATTATGATTCCGTTTGATGTCTCATGATGTCCGATTATGATTGTGTACTTGTTGCTTGTTTAACGGGTCAAGATCTACCCTGGAACAGGTTTACCGAATACCGAATAAAAACGATAGGTATTCCGTTAATAAAATAGCGTCACAGAAAGCACAGAAAGGATAACCGGTGCAATGACATTTCCTGCGGAAAACGAAGCCAGCCTGGTTAAGAAGGCGCAAGAGGGCGACCGCAGTGCCTATGGAGAGCTGGTTCGCCGTCACTACCAGGGTGTAATGACCGTAGTCTACCGCCTGTGTGGTGATGTGCAGCTGGCAGAGGATGCAGCCCAGGATGCCTTCATTCAAGCCTGGCAGCACCTTTCCTCCTTTCAGCCGGCCTCCTCTTTACGGAACTGGCTGTACCGGATCGCCGTCAATGCTGCGCTGGACGTGCTGCGGCGTAAACCGGAGATTACCCTGGAAGATGTACAGGTCTTGATGGTCCCGGATGCAAGTCCCGGACCCGAAGGACTTCTCCTGCAGCAGGAACGCGCTGCACAGGTCCAACAGGCGATCATGTTGCTGGCACCAGCCAGCAGGACTGTGCTGGTGCTGCGGGAATATGAAGGGTTATCTTACCAGGAAATTGCTGTTACTCTGGATATTCCGCTGGGCACTGTGACGTCCCGTCTCAACTATGCCCGCAACCGCCTGCGGGAGCTGCTTGAACCGGTGATGATGTCTACGGAGGTTGAATATGCGTGAGCATGTGACCGAATGGCTGGGTGCATACATGGATGGAGAGCTGCAGGGATTACAGCGCTGTCAGGTCGAAAGCCACCTGGTGGATTGCCAGACCTGCCAGGCTGAACTGGAAGACCTGCGGGAACTCTCCTCTCTGCTGCATGCTGCCGATCCTGTAAAGGAATTCATTCCCGCCGATCGTTTCACCGCCCAGTTGGCTCTCCGGCTGCCTCGATATCCGGAGGTCCCCCTGCGGAAAAAAGCGTTGGAGATCGGTTGGTGGTTGATCCCCGCAGGCGTGCTGGCTGCCTGGGTTTTCGTCCAGGTCTTGCTTCTCATGAGCGGAGCAGTATCAGCTGCGGGTCAGGCTGGCCTGCTGGGTAGTGCTGCTGCCTGGCTCCCAAGCGATCCACAGCATGGCGCGTGGTTGTCTTCGATTGCAAGTCTGCTCGACTTGAACCTGAACGAAAGCGGGAATCTGATCCTGCAGACCCTCGACCAGATCGAGTTGTTCGGTACAGATATGTTGGTACCGGTGATCTGGCAGGCAGCAATAGGCTTGATGTACATTGGTTGGCTGCTCCTGTGGTGGATGCGCAGCCCCCGGAACAATTCGATACCACTGATCGATCAGTGATAAACAAAAGATAGGTTGTCTACATTGAAAGGAGAAATCAAATGGACGCTATCAAAATTCTAAAACGTGCTTGGCACATAGTATGGAACCACCGTGCTTTATGGGTTTTTGGTCTGATCCTGGCCGTCACCGCCGGTGGAACTAACCTCAGGCCATACAGTGATGGTAATCGCGGAGGTGGAAGTGACGGAAACAATGGTTGGACGAATATCCCACCTTCAGGTCAGCCCTTCTATAAATATTTTGAGTCCAGGGATTTAGGTCAGCTTCGTGACCTGATAAGGGACGGATTCGGCTCTCACCCATTTGGCACCACCGGACCGGACCTGAACACCCTGATCACGCTCGGCGTTACCCTGGCCATCATGCTGGTCGTGATCGGCAGCCTCATGGCAATCGGGCGTTATGTTGCGGAGACCGCTACGATCCGGATGGTGGATGAATACGAAGGAACCGGTACCAAAACAGGAGTACGGCAGGGTTTCCGCTACGGCTGGTCAAAGACCTCCTGGCGCCTGTTCCTCATCAACCTGCTGGTCAATTTGCCAGGTTTGTTCCTGGTCCTCCTGCTTGGTCTCCTGGGTTATGGGATCTACCTGGCAGTTGAGGGTGGCAGTGAAACCCTCACGATAACCAGCATAATTGCCGGCGTCGGTATCGCCTTCCTGCTCATCTTCCTGTTCATCATCCTCTACGTCGTGCTGGTTCTGTTACGCAACTTCTTCTGGCGTGTATGCGCTTTGGAGCAGGTCGGTGTGGCTGAAGCCATCCGCCGTGGATATGAAATGGTACGGCGCAATTGGAAGAGCGTGGGCTTGATGTGGTTGGTCATGATCGGCCTGGGTCTTGGCTGGTCATTGGTCTCCCTGATCGTTCTGGTCTTGATGTTCCCCCTGTTCATCATGACCATCCTGGCAGGTGTCGCCGTAGCAGGTGTACCCGGACTGCTGCTCGGCGCACTCACCAGCCTCTTCCTGACAGGACCCTGGAACTGGGTGGTGGCAGGTATCATCGTGCTTCCCATCTTCTGCTCGGTGGCATTCTCACCGGCGATATTCATCGAGGCTTTGGCACAGGTCTACAGGTCAAGTGTTTGGACCCTGACCTACCGGGAAATAAAAGCCCTGGAAACTCTCAAGCCTGTGGAAGTTCCGGTGGAAAAAGAATAACAACATATCATCTCTCCATTTCTAAGGATGACCCCGGGTTGCAGAGGTTTGCAGCCTGGGGTCATTCTTTATTGACCTTTCAGGCCTCGGGTCGTGTTGTCTAACGGCAATTTTTTGTAGGGCTGCCAGTGGTCAGGAAATACCAATTGCCTTCTCTGCTATAATCTAACCCATGATTCTCGTCACAGGTGGAACTGGATTTATCGGAAGGGCTGTGGTTCGTCACCTGGTCGCCGCCGGTTACTCGGTGCGTATCCTCATCCGTCCATCGCCACGCTCACCCAGCCTGCCAGTCGGGGTTCCCGTGGAGGTGGCCGTCGCCAGCCTGGCTGACCTGCGCGGATTGCGCGCAGCCCTGCGCGGCGTTGACATGATCTTCCACCTGGCTGGAGGGGAAGGGCAGGGTGGCCGGGCAAACCTGTCCACGACCGACATCCAGGGAACGCAAAACCTTGCCCAGGTTGCCAATGAGGCTGGCATCCAGCGCATCATATATGTCAGCCATTTATCCGCTGACCGCGCTTCAGCCTTCCCGGTGCTCAAAGCAAAAGGCATCGCTGAAGAACACATCCGTCGCAGCGGAGTGCCCTACACCATCTTCCGCTCCTCGGTGGTCTTTGGTCCCGGTGATAATTTCACCACTGACCTGGTCAAGCTGCTGCGCATGTCCCCGCTTATCATCCCGCTTCCCAACCGCGGCAGGACGTTGATCCAGCCGTTGTGGATCGAAGACCTGGTGACCTGCCTGCTCTGGTCGCTTGAAAATAGCGCATATATTAATCAGACTTACGAGATTGGAGGCAGCGAATACTTTACCCTGCGGCAGGTCGTCGAGATCCTGCTTTCCGTCATCCACCAGCGGCGGTTCATCGTCCCAATATCGATGCCTTATCTGCGGGCTTTGACTGTCCTGATGGAGCACATTGCACCCAACTTCCCAACCTCGACCTTCTGGGTGGATTACTTGGCAGTCAATCGCACCTGTGATGTGAATACCCTGCCGCGTGTCTTTGACTTGATGCCGGCTCGATTCACTTACCGCCTCGATTACCTGATCAAGCCAGCCTGGTACATGACCCTCTGGCAGGGTCTGCGTCAAAGCATGCTGGAAATCACAGAAAAACTGCATCGGGCATTGCAGCATCTGCGTTCGTCGCGGGGATGAACTCATGCCTGCCTGGACCATCCGCCTGATCGAAACACCTGAAGAGATGACTCTCATCGAAGAGCTGCAGCGGCAGGTGTGGTCTGGCAGTGAGACCGAGGTAGTCCCTGCCCACCTGCTCATCACAACCATCCACAATGGCGGGGTGATATTGGGGGCATTCTCCAAAGACCAGCTGGTGGGTTTCGTTTTTGGGTTTCCCGGACTGGATATGGTTCCCGATGGACCACAGCCAAAACACTGTTCACACCTGCTTGCCGTCCTTCCAGACTGGCGCGATTCAGGATTGGGCTTTGCCCTCAAGCGCGCCCAATGGCAGGTGGTGCGCCACCAGGGGCTCGATCATATCACCTGGACCTATGATCCGCTCCTCAGCCGTAACGCCTACCTCAATATAACCAAGCTCGGCGCGGTCTGTAACACCTACCGCCGGTCAGAATATGGCGAGATGCGGGATGGATTGAACGCCGGTTTGCCATCTGACCGCTTTCAAGTGGATTGGTGGCTCAATACCCGGCGTGTCGAGCGGCGCCTCAGCCGCCGTAAACGCCCGCACCTCGGGCTGGATCATTTTACGAAAGCCGGCATCCAACCCCTATACTCGTCCACGCTGGCTGATGGACCCTGGCTTAAGCCTCCCGAACATTACCTGCAGCCGGAAGGGTCACTGCTCCTGGCCGAGATACCGGTAGATTTCATGGCTCTCAAAGCTGCCGATATGCCGCTCGCCCAGTCCTGGCGCCTGATCTCACGTGAGGTGTTCGAGACCTGTTTTCAGGCCGGTTATCTTGTCACGGATTTCATTTATGACCGATCCGGAGATGGCTCTCGCAGTTTCTATGTCCTGACGCATGGGCACAGCACCCTGGATGAGGTAGAGTGAACCCGCAGGAAAGAGACAGATGCACATAAAAGGAGAAAAGGTGAGGAAATTGCGGGTGGGTATCTTGCTGGGACCAGGCGGAGTCCCCCGCTGGGCCGTTGAAATGCTGGAACAGATACGTGATTCAGATTATGCCTGTCTCTCATTGCTTGTTGAAGGAAATGGACATCCTGAGATGAAGGATGTTTTCAGTCGGTTTAACCAGGCTTTATACCTCTGGTATCTCCGACTGGACAGAAAACGCTGCAAACCCTCGCCGGACGCCCTGGCACAATGTGACACCCGCCAGATATTTCCGGAGACAGCCCTGATCGAAGCTCAACCAATTCGACAGGATCTCAGCTGCACCTTCACAGATGTAGACGTGGAAAAGATCATCGGCTGTGATCTGGATATTCTTGTCAATCTTGGATTTCGTCGTCTCCGTGGACGGATCCTTCATGCTGCCAGGTACGGCACCTGGACTTTCCAACCCGGTGAAGCCTATCCCTGCCAGGGCGGCCCGGTCGGTTTCTGGGAAGTATACGATAGTCGTCCCGAAACCATTCTTTCGCTCCACGTCTTGCATGGCGATGAAGAAGGAGACATTCAGATATGCAGGATCCATACTGCTACCGACTATATCTCGGTCACCCGCAATGAGAACAAGTTGCTATGGATCGCCTCAGCGCTCCTGCCCAGGAAAATCAGGGAATTGCATGCGCTCGGAGAGAAGGTGTTTTTCGAGAAGGTTAGGCGGGAGAACAATGAGGAACCGGCTGCTTCCAGAAAGCCTTCTGCCATTCCGAAAGGCTACCAGACCCTGCGGCTGTTGTTCAAAACGACCCGCAGTCACTTCGCCAAGAAAATATGGAAACGGATCGGACTGAAACAGTGGATCTTGATGTACTCCTTTAATAATCAGGGGATGCCGCCCTTTGATCTAGAGCATTACCACCCGATCATCCCTCCCAAGGACCGCTTTTGGGCTGACCCGCACGTGATCCAGAAAGATGGAATCTATTATATTTTCATCGAGGAATTCATTTACCGGAGGGTCAAGGGGCATATTTCCTGCCTGACCATCGATCAGGCTGGAAATTTCACTCCACCCAGACCAGTCATCACCCAGCCATACCATCTTTCCTATCCGTTCGTCTTCTGCCACCAGGACAAATATTTCATGATCCCCGAGACGAGTGAGAACCGAACCATCGAATTATACGAATGCATTCAATTCCCTGATCACTGGGAACGGGTCAAGGTGCTGATGGATAATCTCTGGGCTGTGGATGCGACCCTGCACCAGAAAGATGGCCTGTGGTGGCTGTTCACGAATATCCGTCAGCACGAGGGCACTTCGGACTGGGACGATCTGTATCTATTCTCCGCCCCGGACCTGTTCAGCACCAACTGGAGGCCGCACCCGATGAACCCGGTGGTCTCGGATGTGCGCTCCGCGCGACCGGCTGGAAGGTTATTTTCACACCAGGAGAGACTCTACCGCCCCTCGCAGGATTCCTCCCGGCGTTATGGGTACAGGATCAGGATCAACCAGGTGCTCACCTTGAATGAAAGCGAGTATGAAGAGATCTGTATTGGCGTTATTGCACCGCCTGCGGGGCACATGTTCCTGGCAGCGCATACGGTCAATTCCGCCGGAGATCTGACCGTGATTGATTCAGCCATTATGAGGTTCAACCTCATCCATTAGGGTTGGCAAAATAATGGTGACCATTCACTTGCGTCCAGTATGAAAAGTCTGTACAATCTATTCACCTGTGACAGAAACGGATAAATAAGGAGAAACCATGATCCCATCAAACCTTGCCCAGCTGGCTGTCGTTGCATTTTTCGTCGAGGCGATCATCCAGACCTTAAAACCGGTCTATGATAAGACCAAAGGTTTTAATATTGATCCAATCCTCTCACTTGCCGGTGGCATCTCGCTGTGTTTACTGACCAATACCGACATATTCGATACGGTCGGCTTTCCCATTCCAGTGCCCTTTGTAGGCAGCATTCTGACCGGTGTCCTCGCCAGCCGCGGTTCCAATGTGGCGCACGACGTGTTCAAATTCGTCCAGGGTAGCTCCCTGTCAAAGGATAACGGTCCTGTTGGTTGAGCAGGTGAGATAAAGAAATAATACTTGACTTGTCTTATTGGATTGAGTAAAACAATTCAATTTAATTAATATATATGTGCGTAACAAGAACATCATCCCATGTATATTGATTGGAAGGGGAGCAGTGGTACGATTGATCCTGTCAAGAGGCAGGTGAGTAACACAGGCAGACTCCGGGGAATTGTGAGTAAAAAAACGCGGAACAATAGAAAGTAAATTGGGAGACGAAAACAACCATCGCAACGAGTAAAATAATCAGTTAACAAATATATTTACCAGCGGAAATTGATTATTTTTGCTCATAATTATCGGGTTGGAAGCGGAGAGGTGGATCTGTTTTAACATTTTAAGACCATTATAGCACTATTGTTCTATTTATACCCCCCCTAATCGTGGGATTTATGAAGATTTATTAAAAGAGAGGAGATTGTACGGTCAAAGGACCAGTATGGTCGTGGCACCCTCACCGGTCGTAGTGGAAGACCTCTCCTGGCAGATCAGGTGCAATTTCAACAAATTGGATTTGGAATTCAAATATCCATAAAACTCGATGCCCGCCGAACTCAATCCATGAATAAGCAAACCCTCCTGCTATCAGAATGGTGTCCATCCCTCTTGACAAACCGGGTATTTATCTATAATATGATTAATGTGCAATAACTCACGAAAGATTTACGCGGTGAGATATACCTTCGCACACATCGCTTCTGTTTAACCGGACGACGATCATCTTTTTTGTCCCGGATACATCGAAAAAACATACCTGCCTGTCCCGCTGTGTAAGTCCTTTCTTCTCGAATAGGAGGCTATTATGAAAACGCAGTGGTTCACAAGAGCAGGTTATTTATTTCTGGCTATCCTTCTTCCCCTGGCATTAACAGGGGGGAGGCCGGCGTTACCCGCCCCGGCTGCTGGTCCTGATAAGACAGTCAGCCTGCCGCTGCTTGCGCAGGGGCCGATCTCAGCCCTGATCGGCGCCGACCAGTCCATTTACCACGCCCGCCTGGACGGTACTCATTTCCGCATGGACAATCCAGGGCAGGGTCTTTCAGCTGAATTCAGTGCGGACGGCATACAGGTCAGCGCCGGCGTGCACTCCTGGGGCCTTGCATTGGAGGGTTACGGGTATGGTGATAGCTTGCTGCCGCTTCCTGCTGTCGATCCCACTAGGCGTGACAATCGCATCGAATATTCCCGTGGTCCCCTGACCGAGTGGTACCTGAACGGTCCGATTGGGCTGGAGCAGGGCTTCACCCTGGCGAGGCCACCTACCATTATTACAGGCGGACCATTGACCCTGGCTCTCAGCCAGGTTGGTGACCTGCAGGCGGTGGTTGGGGTAGGTGGCAAGGAGCTGGTACTTTCCACTCATTCTGGTGAGGCAGTGCTGCGCTATACCGGGCTGGCGGCTTATGATGCAGAAGGGCGTGAGCTGCGGGCATGGCTGGAGACCCGCGCGGGTGTGGAATGGCGTCCTCCCCTGCTGCTGCTGCGCCTGGACGACCGTGCTGCACGCTACCCCCTGACGGTTGATCCGTTTGTGCAGAAAGCCAAACTGACCGCCTCGGACAAGGCAGCGTGGAACTTGTTCGGATTCTCGGTGGCAATTAGTGGCAACGTGGTGGTGGTCGGGGCACCCTATGCCGATCCGGGCGGAGTAAACGATGCGGGTGCCGCCTACGTCTTCGTCAAGCCGGTAGGCGGCTGGGGGAATATGACCCAGACTGCCAAACTGACCGCCTCGGACAAGGCTACTTATGACCTCTTCGGCATCTCGGTGTCGATCAGCGGTAATGTGGTCGTTGTTGGGGCTTATCATGCCGATCCCGGCGCAACAACCAAAGCGGGTGCCGCCTACATCTTCGTCAAGCCGGGGAGCGTTTGGGGGAATATGACCCAGACTGCCAAACTGACCGCCTCGGACAAAGCCGCGGGTGACATATTCGGCAGCTCGGTGTCAATCAACGGTAATGTGGTCGTGGTTGGTGCGCCACAAGCCGATCCCGGCGCAACAACCAATGCGGGTGCCGCCTACATCTTCGTCAAGCCGGGGAGCGTCTGGGGGAATATGACCCAGACTGCCAAACTGACTGCCTCGGACATGTTAGCGGATGATCATTTTGGCTTTTCGGCGGCCATCAGCGGCGATGTGGTCGTGGTCGGGACGCCACAGTCCAAACCCGACGGATTATGCAATGCGGGTGCCGCTTATGTCTTTGTCAAACCGGGCAGCGGCTGGGGGAATATGACCCAGACGGCCAAATTGACCGCCTCGGACAAGGCAGTGAGTAACTGGTTTGGCCACTCGGTGGCGATCGGCGGCAGCGTGGTCGTTGCCGGGGCACCTAAGAACGGGACGGCTGGAAATACTGATGCGGGTGCCGCCTATGTCTTCGTCAAGCCGGGCAGCGGCTGGGGGGATATGACCCAGACAGCCAAGCTGACCGCCTCGGATAAAGCCGCGGGTGACTTGTTAGGCGACTCGGTGGCGGTTAGCGGCAGCGTGGTCGTTGTCGGGGCACAAGGGGTCGATATCGGAAGTCACGTAGATGCGGGCGCCTCTTATATCTTCGATAAGCCGGCTGCCGGTTGGTCAGATATTACCCAGACTTCTAAGCTTACCGCCTCGGACAAGGCTGCAGATGACTTGTTCGGAAATTCAGTGGGTGTCAGCGGAAGCACAGCCGTTATTGCTGCATACTATGCAGATCCTGGGAGTATATTAAATGCAGGAACTGCCTATGTCTTTGCTAGCGATAATGTCACTGTCAATAAATACTCTGCTGGTGCCTACGACGGCTGGGTTCTGGAGAGCGCTGAGTCGAGTGGGAATGGTCGTATCACCAATGCCACATCTTCGATTTTCTATCTGGGTGATGATCAAGCCGATAAGCAATATCGTGCCATACTCTCCTTTAACACTGCTAGTCTGCCGGATACTGCTGTGATCACTTCCGTTAAGATTAAGATCAAAAAGCAGGGACTTATCGGCACCAATCCCTTCACCACCCACCAGGGATTGTTGGTGGATATTCGTAAACCATACTTTGGCACAGCGCTGGGATTGGCTGCCAGCGATTTCCAAGCCCTGGCAAGTAAAAGTAGTGTAGGGACTTTCGGTACGACCCCGAGTGCAGGCTGGTACTCGGTTACCTTGAACAGCACAGCCCGCCCCTATATCAACAAGACAGGCACCACCCAGTTCCGCCTGCGGTTCAAATTAGATGATAACGATGATCTGGGCGCTGATTACGTGATGTTCTATAGTGGTAACTGGTCCACTGTTACTGACTGTCCTCTGCTGGTGATTCAATACTACATTCCGTAGCAAGGAAGAAAATATACCTTTAGGAGGCTATTATGAAAACGCAGTGGTTCGCACGAGCAGGTTATTTATTTCTGGCCATCCTTCTTCCCCTGGCATTGACGGGGGGGAGGCCGGCGTTACCCGCCCCGGCTGCTGGTCCTGATAAGACAGTCAGCCTGCCGCTGCTTGCGCAGGGGCCGATCTCAGCTCTAATCGGCGCCGACCAGTCCATTTACCACGCCCGCCTGGACGGTACTCATTTCCGCATGGACAATCCAGGGCAGGGTCTTTCAGCCGAATTCAGTGCGGACGGCATGCAGGTCAGCGCTGGCGAACACTCCTGGGGCCTTGCACTGGATGGCTACGGATACGGTGATGTCTTGCAGCCGCTGCCGGCTGTCGATCCCATAAGTCGTGACAATCGCATCGAATATTCCCGTGGTCCCCTGACCGAGTGGTACCTGAACGGTCCCTTTGGGCTGGAGCAGGGCTTCACCCTGGCGAAGCCGCCTGCCGTGATGACAGGCGGACCATTGACCCTGGCGCTCAGCCAGGTTGGTGACCTGCAGGCGGTGGTTGGAGCGGGTGGCAGGGAGCTTGTCCTTTCCGCTGCCACTGGTGAGGCAGTGCTGGGCTATGCCGGGCTGGTTGCTTATGATGCAGATGGGCGTGAGCTGCGTGCCTGGCTGGAGACACGCGCGGGGGTGAATGGACGTGCTCCCCTGCTGCTGTTGCGCCTGGATGACCATGCTGCACGCTACCCCCTGACGGTTGATCCTTTTGTGCAGAAAGCCAAACTGACCGCCTCGGACAAGGCCGCGGGTGATCAGTTCGGCAGATCGGTGGCAATCAGCGGTGACGTGGTCGTGGTCGGGGCAATGTTTTCCGATCCGGGTGGAATTTTCAGTGCTGGTGCCGCCTACGTCTTCGTCAAGCCGGTAGGCGGCTGGGGGAATATGACCCAGACTGCCAAACTGACCGCCTCAGATAAGGCTGCTGATGACAATTTCGGCTTTTCAGTAGCAATCAGCGGCGATGTGGTCGTGGTCGGGGCTGACGGTGCCGAACCGGGCGGATTATACGGTGCGGGTGCGGCTTACATCTTCGTTAAGCTGGTAGGCGGCTGGGGAGATATGACCCAGACTGCCAAGCTGACCGCCTCGGACAAGGCAGCTTATAATTATTTTGGCAGCTCGGTGGCAATCAGTGGCGGCGTGGTGGTGGTCGGGGCTGCCGGTGCCGCTCCGGGTGGAAAAGAGTGGGCGGGTGCCGCCTACGTCTTCGTCAAGCCGGTAGGCGGCTGGGCAGATAGGACCCAGACAGCCAAACTGACCGCCTCGGACAAGGCTGCCTTTGACTACTTCGGGGATTCGGTAGCGATCAGCGGCGGCGTGGTCGTGGTCGGGGCGCGCTGGAACGATCCGGGAGGAACAACCGGTGCAGGTGCCGCCTACGTCTTCGTCAAGCCATTAGGCGGCTGGACGAACATGACCCAGACAGCCAAACTGACCGCCTCGGACAAGGCAGCGAGTGATTTGTTCGGTAGCTCGGTGGCAATCAACGGCGGCGTGGTCGTGGTTGGGGCGCCCTATGCCGCTCCGGGTGGAACAAAGAAGGCGGGTGCCGCCTACATTTTCGTCAAACCGGTAGGGGGCTGGGCAGATATGACCCAGACAGCCAAGCTGACCGCCTCGGACAAGGCCTCGTTTTATTATTTTGGCAGCTCGGTTGCAATCAGCGGCGGCGTGGTCGTGATAGGGGCTTACTATGCCGAGGCGGGTGGAACAACCGCTGCGGGTGCCGCTTACGTCTTCGTCAAGCCGGTAGGCGGCTGGGGGGATATAACCCAGACTGCTAAGCTGACTGCCAAGGACAAGGTCGTGTTTGATTATTTTGGCAGCTCGGTGGCAATCAGCGGCAATGTGGTGGTGGTCGGGGCGCACTATGCCGATCCGGGTGGATTAGAAAATGCAGGTGCAGCTTATATGTTTGAAAATGTGATCATTGCGAACTTCCGTTCACAAGGTGCGTATGACGGTTATATCCTGGAATCTGGTGAGTTCAGCAGTGTGGGTGGCTCGGTCAATGCAACTGCTGCGACATTCCGGGTAGGTGATAACGGACTTGACAGGCAGTACCGATCGCTGCTCTCATTCAACACCTCCACCCTGCCGGATAATGCGGTTATTACCTCGGTTGTGCTCAAGATCAAAAAACAGGGACTGGTAGGTACCAATCCCTTCACCACCCACCAGGGATTGTTGGCGGATATTCGTAAACCATACTTTGGCACAGCGCTGGGATTGGCTGCCAGCGATTTCCAAGCCCTGGCAAGTATAAGTAGTGTAGGGACTTTCGGTACGACCCCGAGTGCAGGCTGGTACTCGGTTACCTTGAACAGCACAGCCCGCCCCTATATCAACAAGACCGGCACCACCCAGTTCCGCCTGCGGTTCAAATTAGATGATAACGATGACCTGGGCGCTGATTACGTGATGTTCTATAGTGGTAACTGGTCCACTGTCGCTGACCGTCCTCTACTGGTGGTTCAATACTACATTCCGTGACGAATGAACACGACCCTCCTTCAGGTGAACACCTGGAGGAGGGTTTTTTGATGGCTGATGCCGGGATGAGAGGAGGGTGAGAGGCGGAAGCTGGACGACAGGCAAAGTCCCGCAGGTTTTGTTTTGGGCAGGCTGGGTTCCGAGACAACCTGTGGGACGTTTTTTTACCCCGTCGATTTCGGCATATCGAATTGGATGAATTCGTCATCATACCCAATCTTATCCACGGGATCATCATCATTTTCGTCAACCGGAGGGGCACGGCGAGAGGATTCTGCTTCATTGTTGTGGATATAACCCGCCGTGCCCCTGCCGTAAACCATTTGCATTGATCCATACCTCCTCATAAGAAACTACTGCTACCCAGGTTCTTTCCTAAAGAAGGACGCTTGTACTGTGGTGTTACTCCTAATGAACTGGTGGTTTGCAGTTCATTCCTTAAAGAAGAGCGCTTGCGCTGTGGAGTTACTCGCAATGACAATGGGCAGGCAGGGTGACACAAGGTTATGTAGTTACAAGATATCTTATATATTTTTTACGATATATTTACCAAAATACATTCCCAAACATGCTATACTGACAGGCTGCGTTTTGGAAATACTTTATATGTATTCGCAAGCCTGTATGAGTGATTATTAAAAGGATAATGGTTGTCTTATGTCTGGTCTTCGCCGCATGTTCGTCTACCTGGTTCACTACTGGAAAACCGCGCTTGGTGCGCTTCTCAGCCTGCTGCTGGTCAACACCGCCAACCTGTATACGCCTCAGCTCCTGCGCCGGTTGATCGACAAGGGCATTACGCCGCTCAACATGCAGGTCGTTTGGGGTGTGGCAGGCGCACTGGTGGCTGTGGCTGCCGGTCGCGGCCTGTTCAACTTCTTGCAGGGTTACCTGGGCGAGGTCACCTCGCAGGGTGTGGCTTATGACCTGCGCAATGCCATCTTTACGAAACTGCAGAACCTGAGCTTCTCCTACCATGACCGTTCCCAGACAGGCAAGCTGATGACCCGCATGACCTCTGACGTGGAACTCGTGCGCATGTTCATCGGTTTCGGCTTGGTGCAGCTGCTCTCAGCCATCATCCTGCTGATCGGGACGCTGGTCATGCTCTTCAGTATGAATTGGCAGCTATCCCTGCTCCTGCTGCTGATGGTCCCGCTCATCGGCTTCATTTTTTCCCTGTTCGTACGCCACCTCATGCCACTATCCCGTACCGTGCAGCAGAAACTGGGCGCCCTCAACACCATCCTGCAGGAGAACCTTGCGGGGATGCGCATTGTCAAAGCCTTTGCCCGCGAAGGCTTTGAAAGCGGACGATACAACCTGCGCAACCAGGACCTGCTGGATGCCAACGTCACCCTGCTGAAACTGTTCACCACATATTTTCCGTTGATCTTTTTTATTTCCAACCTGGGAGTCGTGGCTGTGGTCGGTTCGGGCGGCTGGCAGGTGATCGGTGGCAGTCTTTCCCTGGGTGAGCTGGTAGCTTTCCTCGGCTACGTGAGCTACCTGCTCATGCCGATGTTCGCCATGGGCATGATCGGCGCCATGCTCTCGCGCGCCGAGGCTTCAGCCCAACGCCTGTTCGATGTGCTGGACGCTGAATCCGAGGTCAAGGACCGCACGGGAGCGACAGAACTCCCGAAGATCAGGGGCAGGGTCCAGTTCGAGGATGTCTCGTTCCATTATGTGGGCGCCGAATCTGACGTTGTCAGCGGATTGTCATTTACCGCCGAGCCTGGTCAGACGATAGCCATACTCGGCCAGACCGGCGCGGGCAAATCATCGATCATTAACTTGATCCCGCGCTTCTATGACGTGACCGCCGGCCGCGTCCTGATCGACGGCTGCGACGTGCGTGACGTAACCATTGACTCCCTCCGTTCGCAGATTGGCATCGTCCTGCAGGAGACGACCCTGTTCTCCGGCACGATCCGCGAGAATATTGCTTATGGGCGTCCCGATGCATTGTTGGATGAGGTCCTGGCTGCTGCGAAGGCCGCCCAGGCTCACGAGTTCGTCAGCGAACTGCCTGACGGCTATGATACGGTCGTCGGTGAGCGCGGTGTGGGTCTTTCAGGCGGGCAGAAACAGCGGGTCGCCATCGCCCGCGCCCTGCTGCTCGATCCGCGCATCCTGATCATGGATGATTCGACCTCCTCGGTGGACGCAGAAACCGAATACAAGATCCAGCAGGCGCTCGAAACCCTGCAGAAAGGCCGCACGACCTTCGTGATCGCCCAGCGTATCAGCACGGTGCGCGCTGCCGACAAGATCCTGCTGCTTGATAAGAGCAGGCTGGCAGCCGAGGGTACGCACCAGGAGCTCATCCAGACCAGCGAGATCTACGTTGAGATCCTTGAAACCCAGTTTGGCGAACGCTCCGAGATCGTGGCGCCTGTTGAGGAGGTGGCACCATGATGCGCGGGCACATGATGCGGGCTGTGGCGGAAGCTGAGGATGAGCGCCCGCAGAACACCCGCCAGGTGATGTGGCGGCTGGTCAGGCTGCTGGCTCCCTATAAGGGTTATATTGTGATCGCGCTCCTGCTGACTCTGGTCAACGCGGCGACACAGGGCCTTGGACCAATGCTGATCGGGCGCGGCGTGGACGATATCATCTCCAAGGGCAACAAGACCGGATTGCTGGGTATCGTCGCGGCTCTCCTGCTGGTTTACGCCGCCGGCATGTTCTCCATGCGCTTCCAGATGTACTTCATGTCCATTTCCGGTCAGAAGGTGTTGGCTGACCTGCGTCGCCAGGTCTTCGAGCGCATCCAGAGCCTGCACCTGCAGTACATGGAGGGCAGGCAGGCCGGCGACCTGATGAGCCGCCTGGTCAACGATATTGAAGCCCTCAATAATTTCATCAGCCAATCCCTGGCGCAGATGGTCGGCGCGCTGTTCGCCCTGATCGGCATTATGGCAGCCATGTTCGCCCAGGACTGGAGGCTTGCGCTGACCTCTCTGCTGGTCATCCCGCTCATGCTCGTCATGACCAACCTGTTCTCGCGCTGGTCACGCACTGCTTTCCGTAAAACCCGCTCCACGATCGGTGACATTTCAGCCAACATGGAGGAGGAACTTGGCGGTGTCAAGGTTGCCCAGGCTTTCAACCGCACAGACCTGAACGTGCGCCGTTTCGCCGAACGCAACGCTGCCAATCGTGACGCCAATGTGACCGCCAACGCGGTCACCTCGGCTTTTGCACCGGCTATGGATGTGCTCAGCACCCTCGATACAGCACTGGTGGCGGCTTACGGCGGTTTCCTCGCCATTTCTGGCGTGATCACTGTGGGTACGGTGGTTGCCTTCATTCAATATGTGCAGAACTTCTTCCGTCCGATCCAGACTGTGGCGCAGATGTGGACGCTGGCTCAATCGGCGTTTGCGGCAGCCGAGCGTGTCTTTGGTCTTCTCGATACAAAACCTGAACTGCTCGATGGTCCTGGGATAATGCCCAGGATTGACGGTCAGGTCGTCTTTGAAAATGTCACCTTCGCATACGATACAGGTCAGAAGGTGCTGGATTCTGTCTCCTTGAACGTCAAATCCGGCGAAACCGTCGCCATCGTGGGACCGACAGGCGCAGGCAAATCCACCTTGGTCAGCCTGCTGGCGCGCTTCTATGAGGCGACCGCCGGTACGGTCAGGATAGACGGGATCGATGTCCGGGACGTGACCCAGGTCAGCCTGCGCTCGCAGATGGGCATGGTCACCCAGGAACCATTCCTGTTCTCCGGAACCATCATGGACAATATCCGCTATGGGCGGCTGGAAGCGTCCGATGTGGAGGTCATGGCTGCCGCCCGGGCTGCCAACGCCCATGATTTCATCGAGCGAATGCCGGGCGCGTACCAGGCAGAGGTTGGCGAAAGAGGCGGCATGCTGTCGCAGGGGCAGCGCCAGCTTATCGCCATCGCCCGCGCCATCCTTGCCAACCCGCGCATCCTGATCCTGGATGAAGCCACCGCCAGCATCGATACCCGGACCGAGCGGTTGATCCAGCAAGCCCTGGACCGCTTGTTGAAAGGGCGCACCGCTTTTGTCATCGCCCACCGGCTTTCTACGGTGCGCAATGCCAACCAGGTGGTGGTCATTGACGAGGGCTGCATAGTTGAAATGGGGACGCATAAAACGCTGATGAGAAAAGGCGGGCTGTATGCCGACTTGTACAACCGCCAGTTCTATATCCCTGAAGAACAGGCTCAGGAAAGCCTGGTGGTCAGATGAGCCACGTTCCAGCATATAATTTTGACCCCTTAAGGAATTTCTCTTGTGGAAATTTATAATTAAATATTGCCATCTGTTCATTTTCGGTTTATACTTTAACTGGTTATTCCCCGGGACTTGGTTCCCCCTTTTATAAAAGAGAAAGTTCAAATCCTAAATGATAGAGACCGAAGAAAGCGATCCAGAAGGATCGGCTGACCCTAAGCCTCCCGGTAACACCGGGGCTTCGGGCAAACATTACATTACCAATAATTTGCTCGTGGATGGACAGGAGGAATCTGTGGATCATCCTCCGTGACATTCTGCGCACATATTGAAAGGAGAAGCCCATGCTGACCATCCTCAAGAAAACCACTGATGGTATGCGGTCTTTCGAACGCCTCGTTGATGATTGCTGGGTCAACGTGATTGACCCGACCCCTGAAGAGATTGCCCGCCTTGAGGAGTGGCAGATCCCACCTGAAATGATCACCTATCCGCTCGACATGGACGAAATTGCGCGAACGGAAAAAGACAACGGCTTTACCCTGATCCTGCTCCGTGTCTCTTATTCCCAGGGCAACGGAGCAGACATCCCTTACACGACCATCCCCCTCGGTATCATCCTGTCTGAAAAATTTGTCGTTACCATCTGCAAGATAGACCACCCCATCCTGCAGGAATTTTGTACGAAACCGGTGCGCGGCCTGACATCCGCCAAGCGTAACCGCTTCGTGCTGCAGCTCTTCCTGACCGCTGCTTATCGCTATCTCACCCACCTGCAGCAGATTAACAAGACCGTTGACGCCCTGGAGGACAAGCTCCAGCTCTCCACACGCAATCGTGAACTATTGGAGATCCTTAAATACCAGAAGTGCCTGGTCTACTTCACCACCGCCCTTAAATCCAACGAGCTCATGATGGAGCATCTCCTGCGCAGCCAGATCTTCGACCAGTTTGAGGAAGACCGCGACCTGCTGGACGATGTCATCACCGAAAACCGGCAGGCCATCGAGATGACCAATATTGCCAGCAACATTCTCAGCTCGATGATGGATGGTTTTGCCTCGATCATTTCGAACAACCTGAACACCGTGATGAAGTTCCTGGCAGCCATCACCATCATCCTGACGTTCCCAACCATGGTCGCTTCCTTTTTTGGGATGAATGTTACCCTGCCTCTCCAGGAACATCCGGCTGCATTTCTTTTTACCATTTTGGTATCGGTGGTGTTTGTCGGGTTGGCAACCTACATATTCGTCAAGCGGGATTGGTTTTAGGTCTTTTCCAGAGTAATGGATATCTGGTCTCACCTAACCGGTAGGGTATCCCGTTTAACAGTTCCATGGTTTGAGACACTGGTGTGAGACTGCTTCCTTCCCCGGGGTTATCCTCTTCTCACCTGGTAGCTTGATCCAGACACGCTGATAGCTTTCCCATCCGGTTATCCAGCACACGTGATCATAAAAGTAAAACTGGCGGTTCATGACCGCCAGTCTTCGATTCTTCCTGATTGCATATCCGCCTATCTGTAACGTTGGTTCAGCCTCCCGGGGTTGGTTCTGAGGGCGGCATCTGCTGCATGCGTTCCTTCTCAATGGTGTGTATGCCGTTGTTCACCTGGTTGAGCAGGCGTTCCATCTCGGTTTTCAGATGGGTGAGAGCATCTACGATGTAGTTGTCTGCCTCGCGGCGGGTGGCCTCGGCATCCGCACGAGCCTGGTTGACGATCTGCTCTGCCCGGCGCTGCGCCTCGTGGGCGATGCTGTCCTTCTGAGCCATCTGGTCGGCTTTATCCCGCGCCAGCGTCAGGGTACGGTTGGCTTCCTCCTGGGACTGCGCCAGGACGCGGTCGCGTTGTGCCAGCAGCTGCTGGGCTTTTTTTACTTCTTCCGGGATGGCGATCCGCATCTGGTCAATGATGTCCAGCATGCGATCCTCATCCACCAGTACGGTGTGGGTGAGGGGGACGGCACGGCTATCGTTGAATAATTCTTCCAGGCGGTCGATCAGGTGCATAATGTCCATTGGCTCCTCCGGTTGGACGGATCACCTATATTTTATACCATTTTTCAATCTCTGAGTGCATTTGGGAGAGACTCGCGTTCACCCAGGCTTTTCAGTTTGCGCTTCAAGGCTGCATCGACATGCGCCGGTACCATGCTGGATACATCCCCATCCAGCGTTGCGATCTCGCGCACGGTGCTGGATGAGAGAAAAGTATGTTCCTCGCTGGTGATCAGCGCGATGATCTCAATGTCTGGTGCCAGGCGGTGGTTGGCAAGAGCCATGCGGAACTCGAACTCGAAGTCCGAGAATACCCGCAGACCCCGAACCATGACCTGCGCGTCGATCTTGCGGCAGACATCCACTGTCAGGCCGCTGTAACCGACCACGCTGACCTTTGGATTGTTCGCAAAGGCCTCCTTTACCAGTGAGATTCGCTCCTTCGGGGTGAAGAGCAGGGATTTAAGTGGTTTGTCGTATACTGCCACCACCAGCTCATCGAAGAGGCGCACCGCCCTTTCAGCGATGTCAACGTGACCGTAGTGGATCGGGTCAAAAGTCCCGGGGAACAGGGCACGTACCATTTAACTCACGTCTCCTTTGCCCCCTCCCCAAAACCGTTCCAGGGATTCGGCTAATAATTGATGCTCCGGCTTCTGCAATTCCGGATCCAACTCGAAGAGCATTTGCGCCTGGGTACGCGCACTCTCTATTAGTTTTACGTCCGTCAGGCTTGCCATGCGCAGACCGGTGGCATAACCGGATTGACGGGTACCCAGGAATTCACCCGGACCTCTCTGCTGCAGGTCGCGTTCAGCCAGTATAAAGCCATCACTGGTTTCCGCCATGACTTCCAGGCGTTCGTTCTCCACTGCATCTTCGTGGTTGGGGACCAGCAGGCAGTATGATTGAACCGAGCTGCGCCCGACCCGTCCTCGTAACTGGTGTAACTGTGCCAGGCCATATCGGTCTGCCCCTTCGATCAACATGACCGTCGCGTTCGGAACATCCACCCCGACCTCAACGACGGTGGTCGAAACCAGGATATGGTATTCCTGATCGCGGAATTTTATCATGACGGTGTCCTTTTCCTCGGCTTTCATGCGTCCGTGTAGAAGCCCAAGCTTGAGGTCTGGGAAGATTTCATTTTGCAGGATGTCAAATTCATCCACGGCTGCAGGTGCTTCGATCTTTTCACTCTCTTCGATAAGAGGATAAATGATGAAAGCCTGGCGTCCGTCTTTGATCTGGGCCCTGATCAAGGTATAGGCTCTTTCACGTTCTCTGGGTGTCAGGACGTAGGTCGCCACTGGCTGTCTCCCGGCGGGCATTTCATCCATGATGGAGAGATCCAGGTCACCGTAAACGGTCAGAGCCAATGAACGCGGGATGGGTGTGGCGGTCATTACTAATAAATGGGGATTGCTGCCCTTGTTGCGCAGGGCGGCACGCTGTTCGACACCGAAGCGGTGCTGCTCATCGATCACAGCCAACTGCAGGTCGGTGAACACCAACGGCTCCTCGATCAAGGCATGCGTGCCGATGACAACCTTGACCTCGCCGCTGGCGAGCTTATCGTAGATTTCTTTCTTTTCATTCTCTTGTGTATCACCCACCAGCAGGCGGATCGCTTCTGGTGTCAGGGCATTTTCACCGGATGCCAGCATGCTTGTCAGGCTGTGGAAGTGCTGGTCTGCCAGGATGCCGGTGGGAGCCATGATGGCTGCCTGTGCGCCCTCGCGTGTGATCATGGCAATTGCCATGGCGGCTACAGCGGTTTTTCCCGAGCCGACATCACCCTGTAGCAGGCGGTTCATCGGATGGCCGGATTTCAGGTCAGCCCGTGTATCATTTACAGCCCGCTGCTGCGCATTTGTGAGCAAAAAGGGTAAAGAACGGATGCGGGATTCCAGCCAATCATCAGGGGATTCAAAAACCCGCGCCGTGACTGCCTGCCAGTCTCGTTTCTGGCGCAGGACGCCCATCTGTAGAAAGAAGATCTCGTCGAAAGCCAGGCGTTCGCGCGCTGCCCGCAGCCCCTCCTGTGATCTGGGGAAATGGATTTCCAACAGGGCAGTTCCCAGGTCCGGCAGGCTGGTTGCCGTGCGGGTACTTTCCGGCAGGTGGTCTGTCAGCTTGGGAGCCCAGTACGTGATGACCTGGTTCATCAAGCCGCGCAGCCATTTCTGGGTGATTTTGCCTGTAAGCGGGTATATGGGAACGATGCGGTTGGTATGCAGGTGCTCGGTCTCGACCGGTTCCCAATCCGGATTGTTCATCATCAGGCGTCCCAGGTACTGGTCAACCTTGCCGGACACTGAAATCGTGTTGCCCACTTTAAGCCGGTTGGTGATCCATGGCTGGTTGAACCAGGTCAAACGCAGCGCGCCGGTCCCGTCACCGATGACCGCTTCGACCAGCTGGGCCTTGCCGCCGCGGATCGGTCGTCCCACCACGCTCTGAACCGTGCCAATGACGGTCACTTCATCTCCGTACCATAACCCTTTGATCGGCTTTAACTGGCTGTAATCATCGTAGCGGCGTGGGTAATAGTAGAGCATATCACCCAGGGTGTGCAAGCCAAATTTCCCCAGCGTTTGGGCGTGGCGCGGGCCAACACCGTAGAGCACGGTCAGGGAGGCGTTCAGGGCGATCGGCGTCTGGCTGGTCTTACCGCCCGGGCTTGTTTCAGCCCGCCCGCGTGGACGGATGGCAGGTCCCGGCTGAGGCGGTTGTTTTTTCTCTGGGAGTGGTGTGGTTGCTGCAATGGGGATTCGCCGTTCCGGCTTTTCATTCGCTTCCGGAAATTGCTCCTGGATCCGCTTCCACACACCTTTCAGTGTATCAGCTCTTGATTCGGGGCTGAGACGGCGATAATCACGTATGCGGCCGGCGACGGCTTGAATGATCTCCTCGGGCAAACCCTCGTTGCGGGCATCGGCTTCCCAGAAATCAAGGATTTTCTCCAGCCCCCCAATGATGGCACTGTCCTTGTATCCGTTCTCGGCTTCGAGCCGGAAGTATTTTCGTAGTTTTTCCAAAGCCAGCTGCATGGATTGATTTTACCCCATTATTAATAAAGCTCTTTGGGATTAGTGTGGAAGCGGCGATGCAAAGTCCCTACTCATATCGAGATTCTCCTTTTCGTCTTTAGGGAGGATGGTAAGCCGATTCCAGGGTGTGAGGTGGACTTAAACAAGCTTATTGAGCCAAAACTCGTGGCAATCCGGATGATAAGGGGTTATTGATATAAAGATGAGGATTCCATTTATACGTCAAGCTACTTCTACAGTAACCATATGATTCCTGATGCGGTAGTCGCCGGTCTTTGCCAACACTTTTGCTACATACTCTTCTGGCACATCCACCAGTGTGTGTTTGTTCTCAATGTGTATCTTGCCGATCGTACTGCCAGGGATATCGGCATGGTAAGCGATCGTGCCTACCACATCAGCGGGACGCACCCCGTGGGCTCTGCCCTTGCTGAGAGCCAGGCGAACCATCCCCGCTTCATGGGTACCGTTCAAGCGCCCCGCGTGAGATCTCCGGCTGACCTGCTTGCCTTCCAACCTGGTCTTCCAGGGACGTGTCTCCTGCACTTCACCAACCTGGGCGATAGGGCGCTGCTTCTCGTCTCCACGAGCGATCTTCAACGCCGCGGCAGCGACCTCCAACGGATCATGTCCTTCTTCCACAAGTTTTACCACAAGTTCGCGTTCCCGTTGGCAGCGACCGCGCTGCATCCATATTGCCAACTTATCCAGCAGCTGCGTTTCGCGGATTCTTTGGATGTCATCGATGGTCGGCAGCGTGGAGCGGGTGATCTTCTGCCTGGTAAAGGCTTCGATCCTGCGTAATTGTCCTTGTTCCTTCGGGGTCAGCAGCGAGATTGCGATCCCGGTCTTCCCTGCCCGTCCCGTGCGTCCCACGCGATGGACGTAGATCTCTGGATCGTCCGGCAGGTCGTAGTTGAACACGTGCGAAATATCGTCGATATCCAGCCCGCGCGCGGCGACATCCGTCGCCACCAGGACTTTGTTCTGGTCCTTCCGGAAACGGTTCATTACCCGCTCACGTGTATCCTGGCTCAGATCGCCGTTCAAGGCTTCGGCCGGGAAGCCGCGCGCCATCAACGCATTAGCAAGCTCCCCCGTGCCGGCTTTTGTGCGTACAAAGATGAGGGCGCTGGTGATCGGCTCGACCTCGAAAAGGAGCGTCAGGGCTGCCAGCTTATCCGCCCCTTTGACCAGGTAATAGCGCTGCTCGAGGGCTGCCACCGTAAGTTGTTCATGATGAATGGTGACGGACTGCGGGTCACGCATGTATTTGTTTGCCAGGCGGCGGATGCCGGCTGGGAGTGTGGCAGAGAAAAGCGCTGTCTGCCGGTCAGATGGGGTCTCCCGAAGAATGGCTTCGATATCTTCAATAAATCCCATGCTGAGCATTTCATCGGCTTCATCGAGAATGACGGTTTGTACACTGCTCAGATCGAGCACCTTGCGTTCGATCAGATCGAGCAGGCGTCCAGGTGTGCCCACCACCACATCCACGCCTTTTTTGAGGCGCGTGATCTGTGGACCGTATGGCTGCCCGCCATACACAGCCAGCACGCGCACGCCGCGTTGGTGACCGTATATGGCCATGGCATCCGCCACCTGTATTGCCAGCTCGCGCGTGGGAGCCAGCACAAGACTCTGCACGTGCCGCTGACCAGTTTCAAATTTGTGAAGGATGGGGAGGGCGAAGGCGGCTGTCTTGCCGGTCCCGGTCTGGGCCTGGCCAGTAACGTCCTTTCCAGCCATCATCAGGGGGATCACAGAGGACTGGATAGGGGTTGGCGTGGTATAGCCACGCCCCTCGATAGCCTGCATCAACTGCGGGTGCAGGTTGAACTGGGTAAATTCGGTTGTCATCAAAATGCTCCTGTTTTCTTTCTGTCAATGCGAGCCGCCGCACGCGGCGAAGCTGTCTCCTGATTAAGGAGAATTTTCTTGCTTACAATGACCTATATTTTGGATGTTCTGATGACTCCGTCCTGTCGCTTGCCCCATTACCCTAACAACAGCAGTCCCCTCTCGCGAGGGGTCTGCCACCTGCAAGAAAAGCGCCCGACCAGTCAGTCGGGACGCCAATTGGAATGATCAAAACAATATTACTTTATATGTCTGCCCACTTCGGACAGCGACCAGCAGTATACCACGTTTTAAGTACAAAATAAGCAAGACTTCTAAAACTGATCGATCGCTGATAATTATCATAATATTGTCACCCTCAGGGAGCGTCTCGTACGACCGCCGCGCACCCGACTGTCTTTGAGGGTGAAGGGTCTCCCCGTACCCATCATGTCACTCTGACGGAATGCCGCCACCCGTTCGAGATTTCAACCCGCCGGGGCAGATAGGGTGACACCATATTCTTAGAAATGTCATGCTGAGGCTGTTCTTTAGCCGATCGCGAAGCATGCTGAAAGCAAGCATCTCCTCACTTGTCGGTTCGAGCACAGGCAGGCCTGTATTGTGTTTGAGATGCCACATATCGCGGTATTCAGCGTCTTTAACCAATTTATTTACAACTTTTCAGCTTGACGCAAAAAATAAAAACCGTGAAACCGTATAAAAAACAGAATGCTGCCTTGCCCATATTTGGGAACAGCAATAAAATGATGATAACCTCTTGGAAATAAGGAGACGACCGGCGAATGAATCATATGATGGAAGTGTTGTTGTCGCGAAGATCTATTCGTGCGTATGAAGATAAGGAGATAGATGACGGCATAAAAGAACAACTGCTGCAAGCCACGCTGCGCGCACCAACTGCCGGGAACATGATGCTGTATTCGATAGTGGAGGTCGCAGATCGAAGCCTGAAGGACACCCTGGCAAAAACCTGCGATAACCAGCCATTTATCGCCAGGGCTCCGCTGGTCTGGCTGTTCCTGGCAGATTATCAGAGATGGTTCGATTACTTTATCGTTTCAGGGGTCGGGCAGCTTTGCGCACAGAATAATGTCCCCATGCGCAAACCGCAGGAGGGTGACCTGTTCCTGGCTTGTTGTGATGCCCTGATCGCCGCTCAGACGGCCGTCATCGCTGCGGAATCCCTCGGTCTTGGCTCCTGCTATATTGGGGACATCATGGAAAACTACGAGGTTCACAAAGAGATGTTCGAGCTGCCCCGCTATACGTTCCCCATCTGCCTGCTGTGTTTTGGCTACCCTACCGAACAGCAGAAGTCGCGGGAAATGACCGGGCGCTTTGACAGGAAATTCATCGTATTCAGAGATAAATATCAATCGCTGGAAAAAGAGGACTTCGACGAAATGTTTGGTCATGTCCAAAAAACGGTACCAACAGGGAAAGAGGAGGGGGCTATTGTCAACCCCGGGCAGGCCATGTACCTCCGTAAATTCAACGCCGCTTTTTCAGTCGAGATGAACCGCTCGGTGCGCCTGATCCTGGCAAATTGGAACGGAGAATGATCTGTGATCATGCAGATACCGGACTCGGTGATCCTGAATAGCATTGATGCCTGACGTGTCTGGTTTTCTGACCCTGACATAAAAACGACCGCAGGTATTCCTATCAGGTTGCGTCAGGGAGACCTGCGGTCGCGACCCCGGCTCGGTCAGGAGACCTTCGCCGAGAAAGGAATTCATGAACTCAATAGCTGATAGAGCAGCAGCTTTATGACTGATATCATTCCAGATGATTAACTTGGTGTGCCCTTGATTGAGGGAAATAGATTTATATACCCATGCCGGGTACTCTTGAGATCGATCCCTTGAATACAATAATGAGGTCGATCGGTAAATGCCCCAGGTTTTTTTGTGCATGTTCACTGTTTTCCATTTATACCTCCTGGTTATTTAGACTTATTTTTCAATAAATTCAATCAATGTCATGAATACATGATCCTGCATGTAAACTTGAAAAAAATAGTTCGATTGCTTGCTTTTCAATGGTATAATAGTTTTCAACAAATGTTGAAAGGGGTATCTACATTGAAAGAAGAAGAAATTCTTTCTCAGGGTATTACTCTGCTCAAGAAAAGCCTTTCTGGCATTCCCTTTTTTAATAATGCCGTTGTCGAACCGCGTCTCTTGCCCGGACAATCGAACCGTGCTGATTTGATTATCTCTATCCCCGGAAAAGAGTACCTCCTTATGATTGAGGCTAGATCTAGCGGTCAACCTCGATATGCAAGGGAAGCTATAAATGCTTTACTTCTTATCCGCAACCAAAATCCACAGGTGTATGGGATTATTATTGCACCTTTTATCTCTGAACAAGCTGCTAAAATTTGTGAAGATGCCGACATTGGATACCTCGATCTTTCTGGTAATTGCCGGCTTTCTTTCCAAAGTATTTTTATACAAAAAGAAGGTCAACCTAACCAATTTATCATTAAACGCAAATTATCATCTCTCTACTCCGCAAAATCAGAGCGGATTCTTAGAGTATTGTTGACGTACCCTTATCGTTCCTGGCGAACAAAGGAGCTTGCCCAAAAAGCGTCAGTCAGCCTGGGTCTTGTATCCTATGTAAAAAAGCACCTTGACGACCGTGAGTGGATCCAGGTCAGTATTGATGGGTTTGCCTTAATACAACCACAAGCGCTTCTAGATGAGTGGGGCAAAAATTATTCCTATCGAAGGAATGATATTTCCGACTATTACACCCTCTTATCACCAGCCGATTTGGAAAAAAAGCTGAGAGAAGTCTGTTCAGAGAATCATATTTTCTATGCTTTGACTGGTTTTTCCGCTGCCAATCATTACGCCCCAACGGTGCGTAATCAACGCACAATGGTGTATCTGTCTGGGGATATTGGTCAGGTTGCTCAACAATTAGGTTTAAAACCTGTGACAAGTGGAGCAAATGTAAGCATTTTCAAACCTTATGATGACGGTGTTTATTTGGAATCGCGAGAAGTGAATGGTATTCTTGCCGCCACTCCGATTCAGGTGTACCTTGATTTAAAAAATTACCGTGGCCGGGGTGAAGAAGCAGCAGAAACTATCTACAGGGAGATTATTCAGAAACAATGGTCGAAGCAAAAGACTACAACGCTCAAGCAGTGATCGCTGCTCGTAGCGTGTTATTAGAAGTGTCTCACATCTTGGGTGAATATAAAAACGGAATTGTCATTGTAGGTGGCTGGGTACCTGAACTTCTTTTTTCCAATGCTTCTGAGCGGCATGTCGGGAGTTTAGATGTCGACTTAGCTCTCGATCAAAAGACTCTCCAGGAGGTTGGATATCGGTCGATCATATCTCTTCTGCTTGCTCGTGGGTATCAACAAGGGGACCAGCCATTCATATTTTATCGTACAGTGAAAATCGATGATCAAGAATTCCAGGTTGAGGTGGATTTTCTTACCTCAGAGTATGGCGGAACCAGCAAAAAACATCGGACACAGGTTATCCAAGATATGCATCCACGCAAAACTCGTGGATGTGATCTGGCGTTTGAAATGCCGGTAGAAATCACGCTAAACGGTACTTTACCAGAAGGGGGTCTGGATCATACTCCTGTTCGAGTGGTATCAATTGTCCCATTCATTATGATGAAAGCTTTTGCCCTCGGAGATAGACTCAAAGAGAAAGATGCCTATGATATTTATTACTGTCTTAAATATTATCCCCCTGGATTGGATCATCTGATTGAGGAGTTTCGGCCATTAATCAAAAATCGATTGGTAACAGAAGGATTGAGTATCCTGGCGGAAAAATTTGCCTCACCCCTACACGTTGGTCCGGTATATATTGCAGATTTTGAAGAAATCTCAGATCTCGAGGATCGTGCTGCACTCCAACGGGACGCTTATGAACGAATGTCGTATTTACTTAAAGGTTTGGAAATGGATAATGTATAACTTATAAGGTTTTAGATTCTTGTTGTACGAGCTGATTTGTGGCTCTCATTTTTTCTTGAGAACTAGTATTAATTATTAATCCAGGCACAGTTATTACCCTCATGACGTTTCCGTAGAGTCGTAAGGGGGAACGACCATAATATCGACAGTAGGTCTCCACTATTCTGTTACACCAGGGAGACCTGCGGTCGCGACCCTGACGAGAGAACCTGCCTGGAAAGAATAACTTTCTCTGGTCAGGTTGGACTGGGGGTTCCTGGGGGAAGGGGGGCGCAAGCACCCCCTTCCCCTAAAAAAATTTCCCCTCCCCTGTAACGCAATTTGGGATTCCCCCGATTTTGTGGACATAAAAAATGTCCTGATGGAGTAGACTACAAACATCAGGAGACAAACAATGGACGAGAGGAAATATCGAATATATCCACAGGAATTCAAACTAGAAGCGCTCGAAATGCTAAAGACCAGTGGCAAGAGTGCTGGGGAGATTGAGCGAAAATTGGGGATTACGGCGGGATTACTAATCAAATGGCGTGCAAGATACCAGGTCATCCAGAACGAGGAGGGAGAAACCCGCATTGGTCCGAGTGACTTTGAAGGTGCCAAGGCTGAGATTCGGCGACTGCAGCGGGAATTAGCGGCAGTGGAGGAGGAACGAGAGATCCTAAAAAAAGCGCTCAACATATTCTCACGAAAAAGTGTATGAAATATGCTTTCATTTCGGCCAATTCTGGAGGGTTTTCGGTGAAGCGAATGTGTCAGGTGTTGAACGTGAAGCGGAGCGGTTACTATGCATGGTGCAAACGCCCAACCAGCAAAGGTGAACAAGCGAACTGGAATTTACTAGAGCAAATTCGCACAGTATATCTGATGAGCCGCCGGACCTACGGCAGCCCGCGGATATATGCATTTCTACGGCATAGAGGGATCGTCTGTGGACGCAACCGAATAGCCCGTTTGATGCAGCTAAATCGGATTGTGGCCCGCCGTTCACGAAGACGCTTCCCAATCACAACCCAGCGCCGATCAGGGTCAAGACCAGCTGCAAACCTATTGAACCAGAACTTCACAGCAACAAGGCCTGACCAAAAATGGGTGACCGATATCACCTACATCGACACAAGTGAAGGTTGGTTGTATCTGGCTGCCATTCTCGATCTTTACTCGCGCCGAGTGGTAGGCTGGGCTATGGCAGATCAGATTGATACTTCTCTGGTGGAGAAAGCATTGCATATGGCTTTATTCACGCGCCAGCCTTCTCCTGGCTTGCTGCATCACTCCGATCAGGGTAGTCAGTATACCAGCCAGGAGTATCAAAGCTATCTGGAAAAGCAAAAATTCCAAGTCAGTATGAGCCGAACTGGGAACTGCTATGACAATGCCGTCATGGAAAGCTTCTTTTCAACGCTCAAATTCGAATGTGCCGAATTGAAATTTACTACCCGATCGCAGGCACGAACCACGATCTTCGAGTTCATCGAAGGCTGGTACAATCGCAATCGGTTACATTCGTCTCTGGACTACCACAGTCCAGTGGAACATGAACTTCAATTTGGACATTAATTGTGTCCACTTTTTTGAGGCAAGCCCATTTTTGAGGAAAAGAGAGCAGGGAAATTATATAGTGTAGGGGGAGATCTACGTCGATGAAAACCTGTATACCTGAGTTCGGTCGTATGGAGGCGGATGGCATCCCGTATCTGATCGAGGAGTTTTTTCTATGGAGCTTGACTTTTCCAACAAGGTCAGTATAATGATTACCAGTGGTGGTAATTCTTTGTGTTTCAAATTGAGGGATACTTGAACTATATTCATTTGTGGCAATTACTATCCATAGGCTATTAGGTTGGGTGTGTCAACCGAGTACTTGTTAACCCGCTCGTATTCAACGCAAAGGAAGTTATGCTAAACAATCCTCATGATGATGCAGAGACCTACAGCCATTTCGTAAAATGTTTACGCACCGCTACACAGAAAATTCAACACGCTTATATGTTTTTACCTGTCGCTGGCTCGGTTCTGCCAGTCTACCGAGAGCGCGTCTATTGTTACGAGCTTTATCATCAGCTAAGATTGTCCTGGTGTGATCATGGTGGTTATTCGCTTGGCGGCGAAGTCGATAAGACGCATCATTCGCTAATGCGTGGTCTCGATATTGACAACACGAAACCTGATTTGTTGGTGCACAGACCAGGCGACATGAGTGGAAATTTGATAGTAATCGAAGTGAAGCCTATTACTGCCAAGAAGCCAGGCATTCGGAAAGATTTGAGAACGTTGACGGCTTTTCGACGGCGTGGACAATATCATCACGCAATATATTTGGTTTACGGGGATAATCTGCGACCGTTCAACACTTTTGTAGGAAAAGCAAGAATGTTACAGGAAGAAGATTTAGAAGATAGGATCGATCTCAACACTATCACACTCTATTGGCATCGCTTACCAGAACATCCGGCGGAACAGGTAGAATGGGGCGTGGGCTAACACCGTCTACAGCGGACCCCGCAAAGGACGCGGGACAGGCAGCAGCTACGCCGCTCGAGAATGGTGCGCTTTCCTAGAAATGGCGGAATAATGCAAAGGAGTGTCGCCGGTCCCGCCGCTACCGCTCTAGAAAATCTCGTTGGTGCGATACTTGACTAACTTTGTCTTATTCAAAACGAGAATTGCTGATGCATTACGTATCACCTTCGCTTGTAAAGAAGCTATTCCTCGATAGCGCTGTCCAAAGTACGGAGATGCATGCGGAAAGTGTATGAAGTATCCTGGTTTCGCGTGAACAGATATTCATCAAACTGAAATTGCTCTCGCAGGCTCCTACCAGTGCGAACAGCTTGAGCTTGTTCACGTTCCTTCCGCCAAATCGATGTGGCCTTAGCCATCAGTTTGTCAACACTTTGTTCAGAAACAAAGAGCACTCCATCTAAGTCAGCGAAAATGATGTCTTCTCTGCTGATAAGGTGGTCTCCAAACCTGGCTGAGGTAAGGGCATCTGGTTCGGGTGTATCCAAGCGCCTCGGACCGACAGGACAGGTCCCATAACTAAAAACCGGTAAACTGATCTGTTCCAATTCGGCTGTATCGCGATGTGCACCCCAGACAGCAATCCCAGAAAGCCCAATCGCCTGTGCCTCTAAGGCGATGAGATCTCCAATACAACCTTCATCCAATCGACCAGCATTGTCTATAACCATGACATCGCCCGTCTCTGCCACCCCCAACGCTTCCAGGAATATATCCACACTCCCATAATGTCGCACTGGGAGGACATGGCCGGCGATTCGGTATCCTGGCAACACAGGCCGTATTCCTGACGGTGCAAAACGGAGGGGAACGTTCAGACTCAGGCATGCGTCAGCAATAAGGGGGGTTGATACCTTCCGAAATAGGCTACTCAGATATAGGTTCAACATGTTAGCACTCCCGAAGCATTTGTATAGTTCATAAGCGCCTTTCTTTAGGAATAATCTTTGCCCTGGACCATTTCTCACAATGCGGGCAGCGTAGCAGTTTCCAACCGCCATCCTTTCTTGGACCATGAGGGCTAATCAAGTCTCTCCAAAAGGTTATCTCAAATTCACCTCCACAGTTAGCGCATTGATATGCGAATGTACGGGCATGCCATCTTACCAGGACCAGTAGACTCGTCAGAACAACAATGCCATAGATGGCAAGTCCTGCTGTGCTAAATCTGGATAATGTGATAACGGCCCCAATAATTACCACAGCAATGAAGGCAATGATGTAAACCAGTGTCTTAAGCTTGAGATTCATGATCGTACTCTTTTTTTTGTTCTCCTGTGTACCAATTTATCGAACCCCACCTTTCCAGCGCAGGCGTGGGTCAAGAATATCCCGTAGGGCATCGCCCACTAGGTTCTTGGCATCTTTAATCATGTTTTACACACCGCCTTTCTAGATTCTGTCTAGAAGTACATTCAGGTTACGCGGCAGCACATCGAGCAGGCTTACCAGATCCCATTGCTCAAGTTTTCTCCATGTCACCGGTGAGAGCAGGTCGCGCTGAGCTCTGAGCATCAAAATCT
>Ga0315277_10000857_pt1 | contig 46178 bp, 34 predicted proteins | sample YL17G05_15_MG_FD_203695 | JGI IMG/M metagenome (GOLD analysis project Ga0315277, IMG submission 203695) | Sediment microbial communities from Yellowstone Lake, YNP, Wyoming, USA - YL17G05_15 | ecosystem: Environmental > Aquatic > Freshwater > Lake > Sediment | place: USA: Wyoming | collected... | reverse complement strand
CACGAATCAGAGTTTCACCGTGCCCATTTTCTACAACATCGGCGCCGGGTTGACGGGAGTTGGCGATAGCGGAGGGGCCTGGGGCGACTACGACAACGACGGATCGCTGGACATCCTGCTCACCGGCTGGGCGAATAACGTGCGGATCTCGCAACTCTGGCGGAACACCGGTAATAGTTTCAGCAACATCAATGCAACTTTCGAGAATCAGCAATTTACGTCGGCAGCGTGGGGGGATTACAACAACGATGAGCGACTGGATTTGCTGCTGGGCGGCAACAATTTCACGGAATTGTGGCGAAACACGGGCAACGGCTTCACAAATGCCCAGGGTCCGAACACCGGTTTCAGCGGCGGTGTGATGGCTTGGGGAGACTACGACAATGACGGGCGCCTGGATATTCTGACGGGCGGCACCTCGGGCTTTCGAATCATGCGCAATACCGGCAGCGGTTTCATTCTCGCGAATGTGGGTCTGCCCACCAGCTTCAGTCCGAATTCGGTGGCGTGGGGTGATTATGACAACGACGGGCAGTTGGACATCCTTTTTTCCTCCCCTCCTCCCTTCGGAAACTCGGGTGTGCTGCGCAATACCGGCAGCGGATTCACCAATATCAACTCCGGATTGCCGGGACTTTATTACAGTTCAGCGGCTTGGGGTGACTACGACGCCGACGGCCGGCTGGACATCCTGCTGGCCGGGTCCCCATCAATAAACGGCAGCACTGGTCTTCCCACCACGACCGTGGCTCAGGTCTGGCGCAATACCGGCAGCGGGTTTACCAACATCAATGCGGGTTTGCCGGGCGTGGCACTTTGTTCGGTCGCGTGGGGGGATTACGACAATGACGGGCGGTTGGATATTCTGCTCTCGGGCACAAACAACACCGCCGGTCCGATCACACAAGTCTGGCGCAACACCGGCAGCGGATTCACCAATATCAACGCCGGTTTGCCGGGCGTTTATTATGGTGCTGCGGCGTGGGGCGACTGCGACAACGATGGGCGCTTGGACATTGTGCTGATGGGCTTTGATGCGAGCAGCCAGCCCATCTCTCAGGTTTGGCGGAATGCCACCGCCGCAACAAACTCGACACCGACGGCGCCATCCGGTTTGCAAATGACCGTGGCGAACCAGGTCGCCACGCTGAACTGGAACGCATCCTCGGACGACCAGACCCCCGCTGCGGGTCTGAGCTACAACGTGCGCATCGGCACTGCGCCTGGCGGCGCTGATGTGCTTTCTCCAATGTCGGCTGCCAGCGGCGTTCGCCGTCTCCCACAGCGAGGCAATGCGCAAGCCCGGTTGTTCGCCATGTTCAATTACACGTTGGATCGACCGTATTATTGGAGCGTGCAGGCTGTGGATACCACTTGGGCCGGTTCCGCCTTTGCGCCCGAACAGAACTTCCGAATCCTCCAACCACCGCCAACCGTCGTCACAGCCACTGTGTCAAATCTTGTCTCCGGCGACCTCAACGGCGACGGCCTCGTGGACCAGAACGAATTGGACATCGTGCTGTCGAACTACTGGCCCTACAGCCCGTGGCTCTACATGACGAACGTCGCCGGACTCGGCGGCACGAACGTGACCTTTGCTCTTTCCAATTCCACCGCCGGCGCGTTCAGCGTGGAATACACGACCAACCTCGTGGACTGGCAACTCCTCGGCCCCGCCCCGCCGCGCTACGAATTCACCGACACCAACGCGCCCGCCGTCCCGCAGCGTTACTACCGCCTGCGCTGGCTTTAGTTGAATGCCATCCTCCATCTGAACTTGGACTGCGAATTGCCCGGCGCGAATCCGTTGAAGGATGCCCACGCCGCGCTCGACGCCACCGTCCTCACCGCCTACGGCTTCAGCGGCAAAAAGGATTTGCTCGCCCAACTCCTCGCCCTGAACCAGCAAGTCGTCGCGAAGATTGAGAAGGGCGAACCCGTCACAGCCCCCGGCGTGCCCAAGAATTACCTCGACGAAAAAAAACTCGTGACCGAGGATTGCATCAGGCCGGCGACGGTCTGAATCAAAGAATGGCGCTGCCTAAACTGACCTCATGAGCAACTCACTTAGAACGGCCATACCCGCGGGGTGATAATGGTCGCAACCAGCCACGTGAGTAGTGCCATCACCCCGCCGACTTGCAGGTAGTGTTTGAACTCGTACCGGCCCGGCCCCATCACCAGAATCGTGCTTTCGTGCGCGATGGGTGTGCAGAACGCCGCGGAAACGCAGATGGCCAGGCCCACCATGAAGGGTCTCGGGTCGGCACCCGTTTCCTTCGCCACTTGATACGCCAGAGGCGCGAGGATGATGGCCACGGCGGCGTTCTCAATCAGTTGCGTCAGCACGACGGCCAGGAGCAGGATGACGCCCAGTACCACCGTTGGGTTGATTCCGGTCAGCGCTCCGACCATGGCCTGGGCCAGACCTGTCGCGGCGCCGGTCTTCTCCAACGCCACACCGAACGGAATCATGCCGGCGACTGTCACCACCGCCTGCCAATCCACGGTCTTATAGGCATCCTCGACTTTCACGCAACCGACTAGAATCACAAGCATCGCCACTAACGGAATTGACACCGCCGGGCTGAGCAAGCCGCTGACGGCCGTCGCGATGACGCCGGCGAGCAGCGCCAGCGTAATCAGCGCTTTCGTTTTGCCCACCGGATGAAACGGCCGCTGGCCGAGGATCATCACATTGGGGTTGCGCGCCAGCCGGTCCACGCCCGCGATGCAACCCAGCAGCAGCAGCGAATCGCCGAATCGCAGCCGCGTGGACATCGGACGCTCGTGAATCGTTCTGCCGTGCCGGGAAATCCCCATTACCGTGAAGCCATAGTCCCGGCTGAAGTCCACTTGCTCCAGCGAGCGGCCCGCGTAGTCCGACCGCGGCGCGAGCAACGCCTCCACCGTCACCAAGTCCATGCTCCGCAGCATATTGACATCGATCTTAACCTCCTCTTTCAGTTGAAAATCCGGCGATTTGAGCAACTCGCCGATGACCGGCACCGGGCCTCGCATGACCAGAATGTCGCCGGCTTGAAGCTTCAGCCACTTGCTCGCGGGCATTCGTTCCTCGCCGCGGATCACTTCCAGCACCGTCACATCGGCGCGCTTCGTCCACTCCAGTTGCTCGAGCGTTTTGCCGACGATACTCGACTTCGGCGTGACTTTTGCCTCCGTCAAATACTCCCGGGCCAATTCCTCCGCCTCAGCCTCCCGTGGGCTCGTGGCCGGAAGAAGTTTTCGGCCGTAAAAAAATAAAGACGCCGCGCAGGCCGCGAACACCACCGCCGCGATTGGCGTGAAATCGAAGAAACCCAGCCCCACGACGGCCTGATTTGCCGCGAGTTGCTGGCGCGCGAAATAGTCGCTGATCACGATGTTGCTGCGCGTGCCGATCAAGGTCCATTGCCCGCCGAGCAGCGAACCATACGCCGCCAGGAGCAGATAACGCGACGGCGGGAGGTTCCTTTCCTTGCACACCGCCAGGATCAACGGCATGAAAATCAGCACGACGGTCGTGTCGTTGACGAACATCGAGGCCACCGTCGTTACTGCCAGCACTGCCGCTTGCAGCAACAGTTCGTGCCGCGCGCACAAACGAAACAGCCGTGTCCCCAAGAACTCCGCCGCGCCGGTACGCACGATCGCCCCGCCAAACACGAACATGGAAACCACCATCACCACCGCCACGCTGCCGAAGCCCGAGAAACCTTCCTGATACGTGAGGAGGCTGCGCCACTGCCCGTCCGGATGGGGCCACGGAAAAATCAGCGCTAGGGTCACCAGCAGCGCGGTCACGTCCGTCCGCAGTTTGCGCTGCCAGAAAAGGTGGAGCGCAACCACGAGGATCAACGCCAAGGCCAGATAGTCTGCCGCTTTATCCATCTGGGCATGAAGCTACGCCAGAGGCCGGCATTCCACCAAACCGAATCACCACCGGCCCTTATTTGGGCCTCTGCCGGATAAATTCGTCCGCGCCCACAAGCGAGGCGTTCATGGCCGCGATCAAAGGCGTCAAAGGCGCTTTTCCGAACCAACTTCCGAGTAGATTCTCATTGCACAGGGGGGACCGGGGATGGAGATTCTCAAAGAGACGGGAAGGCGGTGGTTTGATCGCGGCTACCATGAGGATACGAAAATGAAAGCGAACCGATTCAGTTTGGCATTGGCCAGCGTCTTAGTTGGCGCAGGGTTGGTACTCCCCCAAGCAGCTCTCGGCCATTGTGACACGATGGACGGGCCGGTAGTTGCGGCCGCGAAAGCCGCGCTGGGGAAGAAGGACGTTACCCCGGTATTGAAGTGGGTGGAGAAAGAGGATGAGGCCGAAATCAAAGCCGCCTTTGCCAAAGCCCTGGCCGTGCGCGCGGCCGGCCCGGAGGCGCGCGAGCTGGCCGACCAGTTTTTCTTCGAGACGCTGGTGCGGGTGCATCGCGCGGGAGAAGGCGCCCCCTTCACCGGATTGAAACCGGCCGGCGGCGACCTCGGCCCGGCGGTTCAGGGCGCCGACAAGGCCCTGGAAACCGGCTCGGTCGAACCAGCCGTCAAGCTCATCACCGGGGAAGTGGCGGCGGGCATCCGGAAGCGGTTTGCGGCGGTTCAGGCGAAGAAGAAACACGCCGATCAGAGCGTGGAAGCGGGGCGCGAGTTTGTGGCGGCTTACGTGGAATACGTGCACTACGTGGAAGGACTGCACGAGCGGGCGGTCCAAGGCGCGGGCGCGCACCACGAGAAGACACCGGCTGAGGAAGGACACAAGTCCCCGTCTGTCCAACACCATGAGTAGAATGTGGCTCAAGGGATGCGAACAGAGGAAAACGAGCGGCCACCCCGCGCCACGACAATCATGAGGGTTGCGTTGCCCGCATCGCCCGGCGTGAATCCGTTGAAGGACGCCCACGCCGCGCTGGACGCCGCCGTCCTCACCGCCTACGGCTTCAGCGCCAAAAGAGATTTGCTCGCCCAACTCCTCGCCCTCAACCAGGAAGTCGCCGCGAAGATTGAGCGCGGCGAACCCGTCACCGCTCCCGGCGTGCCGCCCGGCTATCCCGAGCCGCAGAAACTGGTGACGGAGGATTGCATCCGCCAACCCCGCATGCCCATCCGACCTCCCGCAACAAAGCCGGAATGATATGGCAACCCAGAAGGAGACGATCGAATTCATCCTGGGCAAATTGCGCGACCGCAGCCGGTTTTCTGCGCGGGCGATGTTTGGGGAATACGCCTTGTACGCCGACAGGAAAGTGGTGGCCCTGGTCTGTGACGATCTCCTCTATGTGAAGATTCTTCCCGCCAGCCAACCGCTTGAGCGCCTGTGCGACAAAGGCGAACCCTATCCGGGGGCGAAACTACATTACCTCGTCGAAGAAGGACAACTCTCCACGCTCGAAAACCTGCCCGCGATGCTGGGCGCCGTCGCCGCGTCCATTCCGGAGAAAAAAACCAAGGCCCGGCGAAAGCGCGCTGGATGAAAACGCCAATACACCAAGTTGAAATCGAGCGCGGCGAACCCGTCACCTCCCCCGGCGTCTCAAAGAATTATCCCACCGCGAAGAAACTGGTGACGGAGGATTGTATTCAGCCGTCCATCTTGGCCCTTAACACAACAAAACAATGAGCTATTTTCTCGCAGGCAAAGACGGTTACGCCGGAGACTTTGCAAACATCAAGGGCCTGGCGGACATGAGGAAACATTTCCCGAAGCTCCGGGCGTTGCAGAAGTTCCTAAAGCACGGCCAGGCCGATGAAAAGCTGCGGCAGGAATTGGTGAAGGAACTGGAGAAAGTTCCCGAACTGCGCTACGCGGCCCGGCTGTTCCACAAAGCGAAAGCGCCAGTTATTCTCACCGATGGTGTGGTGGAGGATGACGGGAGCGAAAGTTGATTTCTTCGGCGACCTCGTATGTTCTATCGCACCCTCGAGTTGCCCGGCGCGAATCCCTTGCGCGACGCCCACGCCGCACTCGACACCGCCGTCCTCACCGCCTACGGCTTCAGCGCCAAGAAGGATTTGCTCGCCCAACTCCTCGCCCTGAACCAGGAAGTCGCCGCGAAAATCGAACGCAAGGAATCCGTCACCGCGCCCGGCGTCCCCAAGAATTATCCCGATGTGAAGAAGCTGGTGACGGATGATTGTATCAAACCATGAAGATATTTGTTTGTCCGCGAGATTGGACGTTTGCCACGGAGCGGTTCACGCCAGATCACCTGGTTTCGCTGCAAAATCCCGGCGCGGACGTTTCAGAACTCCGCCCTCCGTGGGTTTCCCCGGAAAACCATTATGTTGGCTATTTCTACGACATTGATGCTCTTAACCAACCCCAGGCGCCAACCGAACAGGATATCAAATCGTTGATTGAGTGGCTTGCGCCGCGTTGCGCTTCCGCGTCGGAAGCGCGGTTTATTGTTCACTGCGATGCGGGGTTGGGGCGTTCCACGGCTGCGGCATACATCGCCTGGAGCATCTTTTTCGGCGCGGGACGCGAGCAGGAGGCGTTTGAGGCGATGAAGGCGTCCTGCCTAGAAACGCAAATCATTCCAAACTCGATCATGGTGGCGCATGCGGACAAGTTGCTGCAACGTCGCGGAGCGCTGAAGCAGCCGCTGACCGAGTGGAATAGACGGGTGACTTGGCGACGGACGTTTCGATGAAGCAATTCCAGACCCGCGATGACACGGACATGAGCGAAGAACGCCACGAAAAACTGAGCATTGAGGAAATCAAAGAACGGCTGCGCACTGGTTATGTGTTTTACCCCACGCAGCCGGGTTTGCAACAGGCGGCGCGCGAGTTGATCCGCCCGCTCGTCGAGCCGATGAAAGGCCGCGAGATCGTGTACGTCTGCCGGGTGCCGCGTCTGTTGCGTGTGGAGGAACTGAAGGTGGACGACGACGGTTTCCAAGCAGTGGGAGTACATGTTCACGATTTGGGCTGCAAGAGCATGGAGGAACTTTACCGCGAATTCGTTGACGCCAGGGCCGGCGAGCGCGTCGAGCCTTCAGTCCAGCCGAAGAACCCGCCGCCGCTGGATTTCGGCGCGAGTTGGCAGCATCTGCGTCTATCCGGCTCCGCTATTTGCATGAACATGCTCACTGACCATTTCTTCACCGACCCGGACTTGGTGGCGGAAGTCAAAGCCGCGGCCGCTCGCCACGCAGCGCAAGGGGAGATTCTGGCGATTTTGAACCGGCCCGAAGGCAAACCATGATCGAAACCGGTGCTTCCCGCGCCGCCGCACGCAACCTGCGCCGCGTGCGTGCCGAGGCGTTGCCGAAAATGAAGGACGGCCTGCGTGCGCTGTATCCCACCCTCGTATTGCCCGGCGCGAATCCGTTGAAGGACGCTCACGCCGCACTGGACGCCGCCGTCCTCACCGCCTACGGCTTAAACACCAAAAGCGATTCCCTCGCCCAACTCCTCGCCCTCAACCAGGAAGTCGCCGCCATGATTGAAAACGCCTCACCCGTCACAGCCCCCGGCGTGCCGAGGAATTATCCCGATGCGAAGACACTGGTGACGGAGGATTGTATTCGACCTCAACATTTCTGAACAACAGCAGAGTGATGAGCAGAATGCGTGGTTGAACCACAACGCAAATACCTGGAAGCGAGCCTCGTTGACTACCCTGTCATAAGAGCGTTCTTCACCACGGCAATTCTGGTTGGAAGTCCGCCAAAAAAGGTGGAGCACCTAATGGTCACCGGACCATAAAATGCGGGGTGGAAACGAAACAATTCATTCACCGAACCAACCAGCCTCAGAAAGGCTGACCAACTTGACAGCGAGTTCGGCCCGCCGGGCTGTTTGGCTCTGAGACGCTCAGGGAAAGACCAGAGTCATGAAAGCAAAGAGAAAATCCCTCAAAATGGCAAGGGGTGCGTTGGGTGGTGTCGGTCCCGGGATGGCCGCCGTTGCCAATGAAACGGGATTGCTTGGTCTTCATGCCCGGTTTGCAATCTGGCGTGGTGAACATGATCAGCCAACTACCAAAACCGAAGGAAAAGCTACCATGAAAACAACCAAATTGGTGAGCTGCGCAGTTGTTTGCGCCGCGTACACGCTGGCGATCGTGTGTGCGAACGCGCAACCACTTGCACCGCTCAAGCAACTAGGCAAGGCCCTGTTCTTCGATACCAACCTGTCCACGCCACCCGGCCAGGCGTGCGCCGCTTGCCACGCGCCGGAGACCGGCTTCACCGGGCCGAACCCCGCCATCAACGCGCACGGCAGCGTTTACCAGGGCGCGGTCCGCAACCGCTTCGGCAACCGCAAACCGCCGGCTGCCGCCTATGCCGGCGAAAGCCCGGTGCTCTTTTACGACGAGGACGAAGAGGTCTGGGTCGGCGGCATGTTTTGGGATGGCCGTGCGACCGGACTGATCTTGGGCGACCCGCTGGCCGAGCAGGCCATGGGCCCGTTCCTCAACCCGCTCGAACAGGACAACCCGGGCGCAAAACAGGTCTGCCTGAAGGTGGCGAAATCGGATTACGCCGCTCTGTTCCGGCAGGTTTGGGGGCCGGCTTCACTCGACCCCGTGAAGGATGTCGCGGGCACCTACGAACGCATCGCCCGCTCAATTGCGGCTTACGAGCGCTCTGCCGAAGTCAACCCGTTCACTTCCAAGTATGATTACTGGCTCGATGGCCAGGCCACGTTGACGCCGCTTGAGGATCAGGGACGCATGCTGTTTGAAGGCAAGGCCGGGTGCGCCGCCTGCCATATCAGTGAGCCCGGGCCGGGAGGCGAACCGCCGCTGTTCACTGACTTCACGTACGACAACCTGGGCGTGCCGCCCAACCCGGAGAACCCGTTCTACCACATTTCCGACGAATGGAATCCCGAGGGCATGAACTTTGTGGACTATGGCCTGGGCGGTTTCCTCAAAGGCGCGGGCTTCTCTGAGGAAGTGTATCTGCCGGAAATGGGCAAACAGAAAGTGCCCACGCTCCGCAACGTGGATAAGCGACCTTATCCGGGATTTGTGAAGGCCTATGGCCACAACGGCTACTTCAAATCGTTGGAAGCTATCACGCACTTCTACAACACGCGCGACGTCGAATTGTGGCCGGCGCCGGAGGTCCCGGAAACTGTGAACCACGATGAACTGGGCAACCTGGGGCTGACAGCGGAAGAGGAAGCCGCGGTCGTTGCGTTCATGAAGACACTCACCGACGGTTATGTTCCGCCCGCCCCGTGATGTCTGAAGGCCTCCTGCCAAAACGTGAGAAGACTGCTGTCGGCATTGATCATCAAGAATCGGGGCAGCTCCGAACGGCGAAAGGACCCGCTGCCTTGGTGGCATATGGGGCGCGCCGATCCCTAGCCATCAAGGTAGTAGCAAGGAAAACCAAACGACAACGAGACTTCATTTCCCCCTCGCTTGGACATTGCTGTATTTCCTGTTTGCCGGGACCGCGTACGCGAACCCCGCGATTCGTGTCCAGTTTTTCAATGTGTACCCTTCGGCGGTGGGAACGAAGCTGAACGTGCTGGCGACCAGCAGGCGCGTCAATCATTGCGGCGTCTGCCACCACGATTTTAAGAGTGGTGGCAACCCGTGGAATCCCTACGGCCAGTTGGTCAGCAACGCCCTGGTGTTGTTCCCGAACTCCGACGCTGGCAAGAGCAACGCGATTTGTTCCGTTCGCCTGCAGGACCCCGATGGCAACACTTATTCGTCGCTGGTTGAGATCACCCACACCAACGCACCCGCCGCCCCGTAGCGCCACTCTCTTCTGGTGGCCATGGATTTGCCCGCCATCCTCCATCTGAATCTACACCCAAAATACTGAGCGCAGATTGCGGACGCCCACGCCGCGCTCGACACCGCCGTCTTCACCGCCTACAACTTCAGCGCCAGGAAGGATTTGCTCGCCCAACTCGTCGCCCTGAACCATGCAGTCGCCGCCCAAAATGAGCGCGGCGAACCCGTCACCGCCCCCGGCGTGCCGGAGAATTATCCCGAACCGCAGAAACTCGTGACGGAGGCGCCGTCGCCCTTGCGCGCCAGACGCTGATTGCTTTTCCCGGGTCGTGGGGTGATGCGTCGGCCGTCACCCATCAACGAAGCACCGTCACCTCCGCCGACGCCGTTCCTTCCGTGCCATCCTGATAACGCCAGCTCGCGCGCACGGTGGCCGTGTCCCCTTGCACCTGCCGCAGCAAGCCGTTCAGCACCGCCGATTGGAAGGACACTTCCAGTTCCACGTTCGTGTCGCCGTCAAAGTCCGCCAGCCGCGCCGCCGGTCGCGGCCCGCCCGGCATCGCGCCCCGTGCGCCCTCCACACTCAAGGTCAACGTGGCCAGGTCAATCTCTGCCGCGCGCTGGTTCTCCGCCTCGATCCGCGCGTGCAGCCACCGGCTGGGCCCGCGCGGGCTGAGCGTCTCGGCGTCCAGCACCATCGTCGCGCCGGCCACCGTCCAGAGCCGGCCCACGATCCCATCCGCGAAGTTAAAGGCGCGGTTGTAAATGATGCCCGAGCCGTCCGCGGGCGTCGCCGTCAGCGAACTGAATACCACCTGGCTGATGGCCGTGCTGACAAAGCTGCGCGACGCGACCGATAGCACGCCGCCGATCGTCAGATTGGCCGGCACCACCAGCGTGGCAATCTCCTTCGTCCCGTTGGCCGTGACGATGGGATTGACGTCCGGTTCAATCCACGGCGCGGTGTGCCGCTGCAAAATGTCGTCGGCCCAGTCAATCCACGGCACCGGCCGCGGATCGCGAAAACTCGCCGTGATTCCCGCCTGAAGTCCCGGCACGGCAGGATCAGTGTCCGGATCAATGTAATAGAGCACGCCGCCGCTGATCGCCCCCAGCGCGAATGAATTCACCTGCGGCAGACCGCCGAGGTCCAGGATCGGCGTGTCGGCGACTGGATAATCCAATGGCTCAATATGCGGTGTCGTGATGACCACGTGGCCGCTCTTGGTGCCCAAGCCGAGGTAGGGATCGTCGGGATTCGCCGCGTTCGGCGCTTCGCCCAGCACCGTGCCCACACCAGCGGTGGACGGACCGAGTGGCCCGATCTGACTCGCCCGGCCGGAGACGAAGGGCGTGCCATCCGCGCGAAACCCGATGGGGAAAAGCTGAATCCGCCGCGCCTGGTCCAGCAGCAGCAGATGGTCGGGAGCGAACACGGTGGAGATCAGGACGTCCGCCGGATTGAGATCACCGCTGAGCGGGATGACCAGCGCCGCGCCCATTTGGAAGCCATTGGTTCGGTTGAACACGCGCCCGACAATCGCGCGCGAACCGTCCTTGGCGCGCGCCAGCGTGGCGATGAAATCGCCGTTCGCCCGGACGACCGGGGCAACGTCAGGATCAATCCAATACGAGATCGGCACGAGTGAGGAGCGCAGCACGGTGACGTACGGGGAGACCTGGGCGGAGACGTTGGGCGTCAGCCCGAGCGCGCCGAGTGAAATGGAAAGTGCGAGGAGGATTTTTTTGATGGGTTGCCCCGGACGAAAACGGATGGAGCGCGGCGGTGGGCGGAGCGCCGGCCGATGTGGAAAACCCGTTGCGGCGGTGCGTCCTCCTCCTCCTCGTTCTCGTTCCTCGACTTCTTCAAGTCGAAGCAGCACACCCTCGTGCCGTCTGCGAGCCTCATGCCCGATTCGCCGAACTGGGTGGCCGTGCGCCAGCACTTCACGAACGCCGGCATGAACCAGTTCGTAACCGTGTTCATCGGCCAGAAGTCCGGTTGATAGTTGCCATTCGGAATTGGACATCGCGCCGCTTTTGTGCCAGTCTTTGCCCGCAATCACCTACATGAAAACCCGATGTTTCATTCGCCGTTTTGGTGGGGGCGCATTTTGGCTGGCGGCCGGATGCGGTCTTCTGGCGGTGTCAGCGTGTCCGGGCGCGGATCGGTCTTGGACGGGTAACTCGGGAACGCTATGGGCCACTGCGGGAAACTGGACGAACAACGCCGCGCCGGGGGCGGGAGATAATCTGTTTTTTACGGGCGGCTCGTTGAATCAGAACACGGTCAACAATTACGCTGCCGGAACGACTTTTGGGAAGATCACCATTGCGGAAGGCAACTCGGTCGGCTACACGCTGGCGGGATCGCGCATCAATCTCACCGGCGGGATTGCGGCGTCGGGCACGTTGTTATCGTTCACGCCGGTGGTGACCTGCGACCTCACTCTGGGGGCGCGACAGGTTTTCTCGTCCACCCGTTCGCTCATCGTGAGCAACGTGGACTTGAATGGGAAAATTCTCGATGTGAGTGGCGCCGGTTCGCTGACACTCGCCGGAACGGTGACCGATACCGGAGGCAACTTCGGAGTGATCAACAAAACGAATTCCGGCACGTTGTTCATTCCGGGCAGCGCGCGTTTTCAGGTGAGCGCGGACAGGAGTCCGGCTTATTCATCTCTGTATCTCGAAAGCGGCACGTTGCGTCTGGACGGGGTGGCCACAAATGCCACCGGCAGCGTGGAGATTAATTTATATCCCTACCATGGCCCGATCACATTAACCGGCACGGGAATCGTGGATCGAGTCGTGGTCGGTTACGGTGATGTCATCAGCCCCGGAAACGGCGGTCCAGGAATCCTCCAGTGCAATTCGATGGTTCCCTTCGAAGGCGTCTCGTCGGCGTGGACGTTCCTCTTGGAAATCAACGGCCCAACTCCCGGCACACAACACGACCAGCTTGTGACGGACAACCCGTGGGTTTCATCATTCGATATTCGCTTGAGCTACGTTCCTCAACTGGGAGATTCATTTCTCGTCATCCGCAAACGTGTTCCTGACAGCGCCGTTGGCGCTTACGGATGGTTCGAAATTACGAACGGCTGCACCCTCGTTGACTACACGACCAGCAACGGCGTCTTCCTGACCACCGTGCGAAGGCCCGATAGTCCCTTCGCGCTTTGGAAGGGGCCGACGAACTTTTTTTCTCCAGATGCGCGTTGGTCCCAAACGAACAATTGGGCCGGTGGCGTGACCCCGGTCTCTCACGGCCATGTGCGTTTCTCGGAGTATGGTTTTTCCTTTTACGGGGCCACAAACGACTTGCCTGCCGGCAGCACGCTTGCTTCGATCCTGTTCTCCCGCGACGGATACTCGTTATATGGCAACGCCCTTACGATTACGGAGGGAATCACCAACCGGGTCGGCAGCGGCACGAATGCGATACTCCTGGATCTGGTCACCGCGGGCCCGCTGGCCCTCGACGTGGACCCGGGTGGCACGCTGGTATTCACTCGCAGTTTCAACGGCAGCGGCACCGTGCGCAAGGAGGGCGGTGGAACGTTGCGCTGCACGGGCACGACCTTGAATTCCTTCGTGGGAAGTTTTGTGGTGAACGGCGGAACATTCCGGGTGGACGGCTCATTGACCGATGGCTCCTTCATGGTGAACGGCGGCGTGCTGAACGGCACGGGCACCGTCAGCAGCGTCACGATGAACGGCGGCACGCTCAATCCGGGCGACAGCCCGGGCGTATTCCACATTCAAGGCGATCTCACGATGTCCGCCGGTGCGGTGTTTCAGGTGGAGTTGAATGGGCCGATTGCCGGCAGCACCTACGACCAGTTGCAAGTGGACGGCGCAGTGAACCTGGGCGAGGCCACGCTGGAGGTGCAGCCGGGTTATTCCATCACGCCTGGGACCGCTTTTCTCATTCTCATCAACGATGGCAGCGATCCCATCGTCGGCACGTTCGCCGGCTTGCCGCAGGGCGCCATCTTCCAGGCTGGGGGACAATACTTCTCCATCAGCTACCACTCCGGCGCCGGCAACAACGACGTGGTGCTGACGCGGGTAAATCCGCCGCCGCCGCCCAGCCGGTTTTCAAACATCACGCGACCCAATCCGAACACTGTGCAACTCCAGGGCCTCGGTGGCAGCAACGTCAATTACATCATCCAGGCCAACACCAACCTGGCCACAACCAATTGGGTGGACCTTGGCGCGGCACCGTCGGATGCGTTCGGTCAGTTTCTCTTCACCGACACAAATGGGATTCAATTTCCAAGCCGATTCTTCCGCACCAAGAATCCCTGACCCCGACGCATGAGAATTTTGACTTGGACATCGCCGCGAAAATTGAAAAAGGCTCACCCGTCACGGCCCCTAGGATGGCCCAGAATTATCCCGATGCGAAGAAACTGGTGACGGAGGATTGCATCAAGCCAGCATCAACCGACTAAGGGGCCGCGATCATGCTGGTCGAGAATTTCAATAGTCCGCTTGCGCGGTTGCTGCTTCAGTTCATCGTCATCATTCTGGCGACCCGGTTGTTCGGTTCGTTGTTTGCGCGGTTCCGGCAACCGCCAGTCATCGGCGAGATCACGGCTGGCATTCTGCTCGGACCGTCATTGCTCGGCTGGCTGTGGCCGGGGGCGTCTGCCTTCATTTTTCCCAAGGAATCGCTCGGGGTTTTGGAGTTGATCAGCCAGATTGGCGTGTGCGTTTTCATGTTCGTCGTGGGCTTGGAACTGGACCTCGCGCACTTGCGGCAGAAGGCGCGGGCCGCCGTCGTGATCAGCAATGTCGGCATCATCGTGCCGTTTGTGCTGGGAGTCACGGCTTCGCTGCTGCTGCATCCGGCCTTCGCCGGGCCCGGCCCGGCCTTTATCACTTTCGCCTTGTTCATGGGCACGGCCATGAGCATTACGGCGTTCCCGGTGCTGGTGCGCATCTTGAAGGATCGCGGCATGACGAAGACTCCTTTGGGCAGCCTGGCCATTGCGTGTGCGGCGGTGGACGACGCCTCGGCTTGGGCCATGCTGGCCGTGGTGGTCGCCATTGCCCGGGCAACGGGCCTGACCACAACTGTTTTCAACCTGGGATTGGTCGTGCTGTTCGTCGCGATGATGTTGTTGGTCGCACGTCCGCGATTGTCGCGCTGGTTGGGTGTGGACGAAACCGGGGAATCGCCGGGACGCGAGGTGATGGCCGCCGCCTTGATCTTCATGACGGTTTCGGCGTTGCTCACGGAAATCACCGGCATTCACGCGCTCTTTGGTGCCTTTCTTGCCGGGGTCGTCATGCCACAAAGCAAGGGATTCCGCGACGGTCTGACGCTGCAGTTGGAAAATTTCAGCAGCGTTTTTCTCCTGCCGCTCTTTTTTGCCTTCAGCGGCTTGCGGACTCACCTGGGTTTGCTGAATGACCCCACAAGCTGGCTCGCCTGTGCGGGCATCATCGCCATTGCCATGATGGGTAAACTCGGGGGAAGCATGCTGGCGGCGCGGTTCATGGGCATGGGCTGGAACGAATCGTTTACGCTTGGCGCGTTGATGAACACGCGCGGACTGGTGGAACTGATCGCCCTGAACATCGGTTACGATCTGGGCATCCTGCCGCCCCGGATTTTTGCCATGATGGTGTTGATGGCCTTGGCCACGACGTTCATGACCGGACCGCTGTTAAGCCTCACTGGCGGGAGCAAGCGCGTTTGTCCCGGCAGTGGACCGGTCAACTTGGCGTAAGGAAGATAGGATGCCAGCAATTCTTCATCCCAACCTGCATCAGGAATTGCCCGGCACGAATCCGTTGAAAGACGCCCACGCCGCGCTCGACACCGCCGTCCTCACCGCCTACGGCTTCAACGCCAAGCAGGATTTGCCCGCCCAACTCCTCGCCCTGAACGTGGAAGTCGCCGCCCGCCGCCGCGCGCCCTAGAATGCGAACCCTGGTCCGAAGCCAGCATTGCCCCGGCAGCCCGTTCCGGGTAAGACCCTCCCATGCCGAGCCGGGACAAACTCGCCGAATTCACCGCGTGGTGCGGAAAGAACATCACCGGCGACGAAAAGGGCCAGGCGCAAATCTTCCTGGACCGCCTCTTCCAAGCGTTCGGTCAACCCGGCTGTCTCGACGTGGGCGGTCACACGGAATTCCGCATCCGCAAAGCCGATGAAGATGGCGGCGGCACGTCTTCGCGCTGGATGCGTTTCAATCCGGTTTCATCCTCTTTCACGCGGGGTTAAAGGATTCTCTGGTTCGTGTGAAGTGTTGTTTATTCTTGGTTTTGAACTCAAATGACGCTGATTGGTCTTACGTTCCCGGTAAAGGATGGGACAGTGACGCAAACCCCAACAACGCCCAACGTCGTTCAAAACCACATGCGCTTCTCAAATCTTGCCGTCGCTCCTGTACGAGTTGTTCTCCTTTTCGCAGCTGCTTTGCTTATCGCGCCTTGCGCGGAGGCGCTCACATTGCTCGTTTACAATAATGCTGACAGCGGTGCTGGCTCGTTGCGGCAGGCGATCTCCGACAACAACGCGCTGGGCGGCGGAAACACCATCATCATCTCCAACGTCGTCACTGGCACGATCACGCTGACCGGCGGCCAGTTGTTGATTTCCAAAAACCTCGCCCTCATCGGCCCCGGCGCGAATGTGCTCGCCGTCAGCGGCAACAACGCCAACCGCGTGTTTTATATCACGAACAATGCCACGGTTAGTATTTCCGGCCTGACGGTCAGCGGCGGCTCGGTCCCAAGCGGCGGAACCTATCCCACCGATGCCGGCGGCGGCATATTCAACGACCGCTCAACACTGACGATCAGCACTGCACCATCAGCGGCAACTCGGCGGTCAACGCCGGCGGCATCTGCAATCACGCGTTGTCTCCCGCCAGCGCGACGCTGACGGTAGTAGCCAGCACCATCAGCGGCAACTCGGCCGTCACCGACGGCACCGGCGGCAACGGCGGCGGCATCCGCAACTTCAGTTCCGGTGGTTCCGGTGCCAACGCAACGCTTACGATTAGAAACTGCACCATCAGCGGCAACACGGCTTTCAACGGCGGTGGTATCTTAAGTGCAAATTACACGGCTGGAGGCAGTGCAACGCTGACCGTTATCGCCAGCACCTTCAGCGGCAACTCAACCAGCGGCGGTCTCGGCGGCGGTATTTACGCCAGCGGGACATTGGAGATCGGCAACACCATCCTGAATGCTGGCGCTTCGGGGACCAATATCTACAGGTTAGGCACCGCCACGTCGGACGGCTACAACCTCAGCAGTGACGGCGGTAGCGGTTTTTTGACCGCCGTGGGTGATCAGATCAACACGAATCCAAACCTTGGCCCTTTACAGTTCAACAGCGGCCCGACGCGGACACGCGCGCCGTTGGCTGGCAGCCCGGCCATTGACCAGGGCAAGAATCTTTCCAGCCTGGCCACGGACCAACGCGGCAGATGCCGGACATACGATGATCCCGGTATTCCGAACGCCACCGGCGGTGATGGCTCGGACATCGGCGCGGTCGAAGTCAGCCCGGTGCCCACCAGCATTGTGAGCTCGACCAACGACAATGGCACATCCCTGCGTTGGTGCATCTGTGAGGCTCAATCCGGGGCGACGATCACCTTCGCGCCCGCGGTCACCAATGCCATCACGCTGACGGGCGGTGAATTGCTCATCAACAAGAACCTGACGATTCAAGGCCCGGGCGCAAGGGCGCTTGCCCTCAACGGCAACGCCGCCAGCCGCGTGTTTAACATTGCCTATGCCACCGTCACCGTTTCCGACCTGACGATCACCAACGGCCACACGACCGGCATCGGTGGCGGCATCTACAGCGTTAACTCGGTGCTGACGATAAGCAACTGCAGCATCAGCGGAAACTCGGCCTCCTTCGGGGGCGGGATCTATAACGACAATGCGGTTTCCGGCACCGTGCTGATCGTCGCCAGCACACTTAGCGGCAATTCGGCCTCCAGTAGCGGGGCCGGCATTGACAACGTCGGCGGAACCGCAACCGGCGCGGTGGTGGTGGTGGCCAGCACCTTCAGCGGTAACTCGTCGGGCACTTACGGCGGCGGCATCTATCATCTCGGTCTGCCTCCTTCCAGCCCGACGCTAAAGGTGATCGCCAGCACCTTCAGTAGCAACTCAGCTAGCGGCGGCAGCGGCGGTGGCATCTACAACGCGTTCGCGACACTGGAGATTGGGGACACCATCCTGAAGACTGGCGCTTCCGGGGCCAATCTCTTCAATTCCGGCACGGTCACGTCAGACGGCTACAACCTAAGCAGTGACAGCGGCGGCGGCTTTTTGACGAAGACGACTGATCAGATCAACACGGATCCGAAGCTCGGCCCGTTGCTGAACAACGGCGGTCCGACCTTCACGCACGCGCTGCTGTCCAACAGCCCGGCGATTGACAAGGGCAAGAGCTTTGGTGTCAGCACCGACCAGCGCGGCGCGCCGCGACCGTATGATTTTTCCTCCATCGCCAACGCGAGCGGCGGCGACGGCAGCGACATAGGCGCGTTTGAGTTGGGGCGTCCGACGTTAAACATTCAGAAGCTCGCCACCAACGCGGTCCTCTCCTGGCAATCCTACTACGGCGATTTCACGCTTCAGTCCGTGACGAATGTCATCGCCTCGAACAGTTGGACGGCGGTGGCGGGCACGCCCGTGGTCGTTGCGAATCAATACGTCCTCACCAACGGCCCGATTTCCGGCAACAAGTTCTACCGGCTGAAAGGGAATTGAACTCAATCGTTCAGTCACACGCCGCGCGCGAGATGCGCCGCATGCGCGCCGAGGCGTTGCCGAAACTGAAGGGCGGCCTGCGCGCGCTCTATCGCACCCTCGAATTGCCCGGCGTGCCGAGAAATTATCCCGACGCGAAGGAACTGGTGACGGAGGATTGCATCCGGCCAGAGTGCACGACCTATTCACCTTACGAGCCACCTAACCCGACGCCGTTGCGCAAGCCGATTCCCGGCCAGTCCGAAGCTGATGCCGCGCACTTCTACTCCGCCAAGGAAGACAGCCCACCTTACCGCGTTGATTGATGGCTCGTTCCGCGAACGGCCAGCACCGCCTCCGTCCGCAAGCTTCGTTCGCCGCACCGCCGCAACTTTCCCGCTTTCCGGGTGTTGGGAAAGCTGATAGGTACCGACAAATGGCGTATGCCTCACTGAAGACGTTCCTCGCCCGGATTCTGGCGGTCACGGCCGACCAACTGGACGAGTGGAGCAGAGCCTGGCGGGTCGCGGCGGAAAGCGGCTCGCAGGAGTCCTTGCTCGCATTCATTTGCCGCGAGCGCGGGCTGGCGGAGGACGCCTTCCTCAAGCTGCTGGCGGACGCGCTCGGCTGGCCGTATCTCGAACTCGCCAAGCTCACCGTCACGCCGGAGGCGCGCAACAAGGTTTCCACCAAGGTCGCCTTCCAATACGCCGTCATGCCCACAACGCTCGACAATGGCATGTTGCAGGTGGCCATCAGCAATCCCTTCGACGGCGCCATGCTCAACGCGGTGCGCTTCGACGCGAAAGGGCCGGTCCAGTTCGCCCTCGCGCCGCGGGTCGAGATCGAGAAGGCACTGAAGAAGTATTACGGCGTCGGTGCGGAAACGCTGGATGAGATCGCCGAAGACGAGCCGCTGGAAATCCTCGTCGGCGAGGACAAGGAAATCACCGAGAGCGATCAGGAGGCGAGCGTCATCAAGTTCGTCAACCAGATCATTTGGGAGGCCTTCCGCAACCGCGCCACGGACATCCATTTTGAGCCGGCGGAAGACGAGCTGCGCATCCGCAACCGCATTGACGGCATCCTCCACCAGATTCCGATGCCGCCGCAGTTGAAGCGCTACCAGTCCGCCATCATCTCGCGCATCAAGGTCATGTCCGGGATGAACATTTCCGAAAAGCGCCTCCCGCAGGACGGGCGCATCAATGTCCGCATCAAAGGCGCGGAAATTGACATCCGCGTTTCCACCGTGCCGACGGTCTATGGCGAAAGCGTGTCGCTGCGGTTGCTGACGCGCGGCAACATCTTCCTGAGCCTCGACAAGCTGGGGTTCCTGCCCAAGGAAGAGGCGATCATCCGTGAGATCATCATCAAGCCGCACGGCATTTTCCTCGTCACCGGCCCGACCGGCTCGGGCAAGTCCACGTCACTCTACGCCTTCCTCAGTTCGATCAACTCCGTCCACAAGCGCATCATCACGATTGAGGAGCCGGTGGAATACGAGCTGAAGGGCATCAACCAGATTGCGGTCAGGCCGGAAATCGGGTTGTCGTTCGCGATGGGCCTGCGCCACATCCTGCGCCAGGACCCGAACGTGGTGATGGTGGGCGAAATCCGCGACCTGGAAACTGCCGAGATCGCCATCCGCGCGGCGCTCACGGGCCACCTGGTGTTCAGCACGCTGCACACGAACGACGCGCCCAGCGCCTTCACGCGGTTGATTGACATGGGCATCGAACCGTTCCTCGTGGCGTCGTCCGTCGAGGCCCTGATGGCGCAACGCCTTGTTCGCACCATTTGCCCGCATTGCAAGTGCGAGCAAGTGGTCGAACGCGATTATCTCAAGCGCATTGGGTTCCCGGAAGCGGAGATAGACACGGCGCAGGTCTGGCATGGCGCCGGGTGCGAGGAATGCCGCCAGCTCGGCTACCAGGGCCGCACAGGTATCTACGAACTGCTCGTCGTCAACGAGGCCCTGCGCCCGCTCATCATGAACCGCGCGCCGGCCTCGACCATCGCGCAAAAGGCGATGGAAGGCGGCATGCGCAACCTTCGCACCGACGGCTGGACGAAGGTCAAGAGCGGTGTCACCACCATCGAGGAAGTGCTCCGGGTGACACAGATTGAGGAACACATTGACGCGCTAGCCCAGCGCGAAAAAGCGCCGGCATTGGTCACGGCCTGAGACTGGAAACCACCGATGCACGCCGATAAACACGGACCAATGTTCCCCGCGAATCACGCGAATCACGCGAATGCGGAGATCCAACAGAAGGCAACGAAGGGAACAAAGAGTCCGCCCCACAGCACTTCGTTATCTTCGTTGCCTTCTGTGGAAATGAATTCGCGTCCATTCGTGTCATTCCCGGGAGAGGGGGTTGCCTTGCGGCCTCTGGCATGAAAACGACCCGCTGGCATTCCTGTAACGTCCTGCACGTCAGCCCCGAGGCGCGCCAGCTCTGGCAGTTCGACGCCAAGGGCAAGGGTTTCGTGCTCGACCGCGCGCAGACTTTCGCCGCGGGCCAGGCGTTGCCGCTGCAATGGGTTTTCAAGGACTGGCGCACGCTCTTTCAGCGCAAGCTCAACGTCGCATTGCTCCCGCCGGAAAATGTCTTCCTCCGCGTCGCGCAATTTCCGGTCGCCAGCCCCGAGGAGATGCGGGCGATGGTCGAGTTGCAGTTGGAAAAACTCTCGCCGCTGCCGGTGACGCACATCGTCTGGTCGTTTCACGTCCTGCCGGAAACCGTGGAGAACCAGCAGGCCGTCGTGGTGCTCATCGTCGCGCGGGATTTGGTGGAAGAGTTTCTCGGCAACTTGGAAGGGCAGGGGTTCCTGGCGGACCGGCTGGACCTGGGCGCGCTGGATCAACTCCAGGCGACGGCGATCAACGAAGACGGCGCGTGGATTTACGCCGCCGTCAACGGCCCGCCGAACACAGCACTCGTGGCGTGGTGGTCCGGCGGACTGCTGCGCAACCTGAGCCTGCTGCATCTGCCCGCGACCGGCGACCGTGTGGCGCAACTGCGCCAGCAAATCACCCAGCCCGCCTGGGCCGGCGAACTCGAAGGCTGGCTCACGGCGCATCCAGCGTGGCATCTGGTCGCGGACGAGACCACCACTCGCGAATGGGAGCCGTTGTTGCGTCAGGCTCTCGAAGAGCCGATCCGCGTCGAACCGCCGCTTCCGCCGGAAGCGCTCGCCTCGCGCACGGCGCACCGGGCGGCGCAGGCGGACGCGCAGGCGAACTTGCTCCCGCCGGAGTTTGCGAAGCGGTACCAGCAGCAGTTCGTGGATCGCCTCTGGATGCGCGGGCTCTTTGCCGTGGGCGCGCTCTACGTGCTCGGGACGCTGGTCTATTTCGCCATGCTGGGCTGGGTGTTGTACCAGAAGAATACCGTGGCAACACAGGTCGCCGAGAGCGGGGGGAGGTACACCAACGCGCTGCTACTGAAGGCCCGCTACCAGGTGCTCCAAGACCGGCAGGATTTGAAATACGCCGCGCTGGATTGCTGGAAGTTGATCGCCGAATTGCTGCCGGAGGGCGCGGTCATGCAGGGCATGGATTTCGCCGAAGGCCGGAAGCTCATGCTCAACGGCACGTGCGCGCAGGGCCAGGTCACCGCCGTGATGGAGTTCAGCGGCGCGTTGCGCAAGGCCAAGCTGCGCGACCAGCCGATGTTTGATCCGATCAAGGGCGAGGGATTCACCCAGCAGGTGAATCCGGGATCGTCCACGGTGAGGTGGAATTTCGGACTGGAACTGAACCGGCCGGAGGAGAAGGAGAAATGAAAAGCGCCTTCGACCGGCTGAACCTGCGTCCGTTCGAGCGCCGCCTGGTGGTGGGCGTGGCCACGGTGGTGTTCGTCGTGCTGAACCTGGTGTTCGTCTGGCCGCATTTCAACGACCGCACCAAGGCATTGCAGGACCTCGAGGCCGCGCGCGATCGCCTGGCAAAATATGAAAAGGAAATCACCGGGGCGGCCGAGTTCCAGCGCAAGGTGCGCGCCATTGAATCGGAAGCCGAGCCGGTGCCGCCCGAGGAGCAAGGGCTTCAATTCTCCCTCACGATCCAGGAGCACGTGAACCGCAGCGGCGTGAACTTCATGGGCAACTCGCGCGAGACGACCCGCACCAACCAGTTTTTCCTCGAGCGCAGCCAGACCGTCAACCTGATGTCCACCGAGCAACAACTGGTGGATTTCCTTTACAACATCGGCGCTGTCGGCTCGATGATCCGCGCCCGCGACCTTTCCTTGCGGCCCGATGCGTCGCGCCAGAAACTCAGCGGCAACATCAAGCTCGTCGCCAGTTACCAGAAGAAGACGCCGCCGAAGCCGGCGCCCGCGCCGGTTGCGGCGAAGAAACCCGCGGAGAAGACCGTGGAGAAGCCCGCCGTCAAGGCTGCCGAAAAAGCGGCAACTAGGCCTCCCGAAAAAAGCCCGTCCAAGCGCGCTGCCAAAACTGCGGATAAACCTTCACTTCCGGCTTCGGCTGCAAACACGCCGCCCCAATCCCAACCGCCTAAAAGCGTGCCGGTGAAACCGAATCCGGGTGTCGCCAGGCAAACCGCCCGTCCGGAGGAAGATCCTGCGCCGGTGCCCATACCTCCACCGCCAAGCCCAGTCAACTCACCCGAAAGATCAAAAGACAAACAAGAGTGAAAACGACCTCTACTTTCTTCTGCGCCTGCGCGCTCGCGTTCACCGTGACTGCGCAGCCCGCGTCGCCGCCGGCGGCCGATCCCTCCGCCGCCGCGCAACGGGACGCTGCCCTGCGGGACGCCGTCCGTCAGACCATTGCCACCGGCTCAAACTTGGTCATCAAGTCCGCAGTGCCGACTGCCAGCCCGCCGGCGAATCTGGCCGCGCCTGGCGCGCTTCCGGCAACGCCCTTGCCCGGCCGGTCCGCACCTCCGAGCAGCAGTCCGCCTCCTGGCGCGCCGCCGGCCATTGCCGCGCCCGCTCCGCAACCTTCGGTGACTCCCGCAGCGCAGTTGTCCTCCTCGCTCGCCGCGCCTCGCGAAAGTCCTGCCGCGACCAAGCCCTCAGCTCAACCCGCGGAGGAGACGCTTCCGCCTGGAACGATTGACTTCACGGGCGCGGATTTGAGCCAGGTGTTGGATATCTATGCCAAGTTGACCGGCCGCACCGTGTTGCGCCCCTCGACCCTGCAAGCCGGCCAGATTATCCTGACCGCCGCCTCTCCCATGACCCGGAAGGAAGCGGTGCAAGCGTTGACCAGCGTGCTGGCGTTGAACAACATCTCCATGATTCCCGTCGGCGAGAAGTTCGTGAAGGCCGTTCCGGTGGCGCAGGCGCATCAGGAAGGCGCCCTGATTCAACACCTCGGCGGCGAGGGCTTGGAGGAATTGGGGCCATACGTGACCCACGTCGTGCAGTTGAAGTATGCAAAGCCCGGCGAGATGCTCCAGGCGCTCACGCCGTTTGCCAAGGTTCCGAATGGAATCCTGGCCATTGACAGCAGCATGGTGCTCGTGCTGCGCGACTACACCGAAAACGTCAAGCGCATGCTCGAACTCATCAAGGAAATTGACGTGGCTGTGCCCTCCGAGTTCATCTCGGAAGTCATCCCGATCAAGTACGCGATGGCCTCGGACATCGCCACCGCATTGGGCAGTCTCAGTTCCGGCGGCGCTGTCACTACCGCGGGCGGCACCGGCACGGGTGCCGGCGGTCGCACCGGCACCGGCGGACGGGCCGGGACGAGTGGGGGGAGAAGCTTGGGCATTGGAGGAGGTCAAGTTGGACAACCCGGCGCCACGCCTTACGGCACGGGGATTCCGGGTCAGCCGGGTCAACCCGGCCAACCGGGCCAACCCAGTTTCACGGATCGTCTCCGCAACATCATCGCGAAAGCCTCCGGACCGACGACGGCCGGCGAAATCCAGGTCCTCGGCCCGACCAAGATCATCGCCGACGAGCGAGCGAACGCCCTGCTGGTGTTTGCCAGCCGTCAGGACATGGAAACGATTACGAACATCGTGGCCAAGCTCGACGTGGTGCTGCCGCAGGTGTTGATCGAGTCGGTTATCATGAGCGTTGATTTGAGCGACGCCCACAACTTCGGCGTGAGTTACGCCGGGCAGCCCAAGCAGGCGGGCAATTATTTCAGCGGCGTCGGCGCGATCAACAATGTGGGTTTCCTCCAGCCCAGTTCCTTCTCGGCGCTGACCAACGGCCTCGGCTCGTTGGGGCAGGGCCTCAGCTACTACGGGCGGTTGGGTCAGGACCTTGACGTGACCCTCACCGCCGCCGCCAGCGACAGCCGCGTCATGGTGATTCAGAAGCCGCGCATCATGACCTTCCACGCGAAGTCGGCGAGTTTCTTTATTGGCAACACCGTGCCCTACGTCACCAGCACCTATTACAGCGGCTATGGTGGTGGTTATGGTGGTGGCTACGGGCCCAGCTCGCAGTACCAGCAGTTGCGCGTCGGCATCCAGTTGGACGTCACGCCCTACATCAACCAGGACGGGCTCGTGGTGATGGAGATCAACGAACAAATTGAAGAAATCTCCGGTTCGACCGCCATCGCAGGCGTCGGCGATGTACCCAACACCGCAAGCCGCTCATTGACCGCGCAAGTCGCCGTCAAAGACCGCGAGACCATTATCCTCGGCGGGTTCATCCGCACGAGCAACTCCAAGGACAAATCCGGCGTGCCGGTGCTCAAGGACATTCCCGTGCTCGGCTACCTCTTCAACAAAAGTTCACTGAACACCGAGCGGAAAGAACTAGTGGTGCTGATGCGCCCGACCGTGCTGCGGACGCCCGAAGTCGCGGCGCTCACCACCGCCCAGGAAAAGTTGCGCTTGCCCGGCATCAGCCAGGCCGAGGCCCAAGACAAGCTGATCGAGGAACGCACCGCGCAGAAGATGAAGGAGAACCTCGCCGAGCAGCAGAAGAAACTGGACCGCGACAAGAAATCCAAGTGACGGCAACAGTTTCCGGCAACGCCTCCCCGCCATGAGTGCATTCTTCACGCGTCGAGCGATGCGCTCCCCGGCTGCAAGCATGTTTCGCCGCGTGCGCGGCTGGGGCGGATTGCTGTTGGTCGCGCTGGCTCTGGCCCCGCACGTCCACGCGGATGGCGTGGTGAGCAGTTTCACCGAAGCGGCATTGCGCTCGGCGCTGGCCAACGGCGGGACAGTGACCTTCAGCGACAGCGGTTCGATCACGTTGTCCGCTCCCATCTCGATCACAACGAACACGACGATTGACGGCGGCGGCTTCGCGGTGAAAATCAGTGGCGGCGGAAACACGGCGCTCTTCCACGTCGTCTCCAACCTGACGCTGATGAACCTGACGCTGGCGGACGGCAAGGCGACCCAGCCAAGCGGAGGCGGCGGCTTGTTCATCGAGCCTTCCGGCGTGGTAGTGGCGACGAATTGCGTTTTCAGCGCAAACGGCGCCTTGGGCACCAACGGCATTGCCGGCGCTGACGTGACGAACAACGCCACCTTTGGCGAAAATGGCGCGAATGGCGATCCAGGCGCGCCGGGTCTTGGCGGCGCGATTTTCAATCAAGGCCAGCTCGCGCTGTTCGCCTGTCAATTCCTGACCAACAGCGCTAGCGGCGGCGCCGGCGGCGCCGGCGGCGCCGGTGGCGCGGGAGATTTTCAAGGTGGCAACGGCGGCGGCGGCGGCAACGGCGGCGGTGCGTGGGGTGGCGCCGTTTGCAGCACCGGTCCGCTGCTCGTGAGCAACTGCACGTTCACCGCGAACGCGGTTTTCGGCGGCAGCGGGGCCGCCGGCGGCGCGGCGGGCGGGGGGCCGTTCCTCGGCCTTCACGGACGCGGCGGCGCCGGCGGCGACTGCGGCGGCGCGGCCCTGTACGCCTCGTCGAATGCGGTCGTCGTCAACTGCACGTTTCTGGGCAACAGCGGTCGGGGTGGCGACAGCGCGATCGGGGGCGAACAGCCTAATGGCGCCGGCACAACCGGCGCCCCCGGAGGTGACGCGACCGGCGGAGGATTCTTCTGTGCCGGGGCGTGCGGGGTGACCAACTGCACGTTTTCGGCCAACGCGCTCCTCGGCGGCGACGGCGGCGCTGGCGGCGACGGTTCGGTGGTCGGTGGCAACGGCGGGCGCGGCGGCTACGGCAGCGGAGGGAGCGTCGGCAATTCCGGCACGTTGCACCTCGTGAACTGCACCGTGGCCGGCGGCAGTTCGCTAGGTGGGTTGGGCGGCATCGCGGGCGGGGGCGCGTTCGCCGGAAATCCGGGTGACAATGCAGCGGCGCGCGGCGGCAACCTCGCCAACCTCGCCGGACTGTTCGTGCTCAAGAATTCCATCCTCGCCTTCCCGGTCAGCGGGACCAACAGCTTCACAGTCACCAACGTCGTCACCACGACGAACACGGTCGTCAGCAATTGCACGACGAACGTTGACCTCGACCCCATTACCCTGCTGCTCCGCACCAATATCACCTGCGTCACCAACACCACGGTGGTCACGAGTACCAACATCAGCGGTTCCACCAATATCGGCATCGCTCTCAACGCCTACGGCACGATCACCGATGCGGGCAACAACCTCAGCTCCGACGCGAGCCCGGCTTTTGGAACCAACAGCCGGAACGCCACCGATCCGAAGCTGGGGCCCTTATCCGCCAACGGCGGACCCACTGCCACGTTTTTGCTGCTGGCCGGCAGCTCCGCTCTCAATGCCGGCGACGATGCTGCCTGCGCTCCGTTTGACCAGCGCGGCGCCCTCCGGCCGTCCGGCGGGCGATCCGACATCGGCGCCGTCGAAATGGGAGGGCCGGTCATCCAGACGCAACCGCAGTCTGTGGCCGCGACTAATGGGGCGACGGTCCTGTTTTCGGTGGCCGCCAGCGGCGAGTCGCCCCCCGGCTACCAGTGGCGGTTCAACGGCGTGGGCATCGCCGGCGCTACCGACACGAGTTACACTTTGACAAACGTTCAGACAGCCAATAGCGGTGACTACTCAGTTCTCGTCTCGAACGCTTACGGCGCCGTGACCAGCCAGGTGGCGACATTGACGGTGACCGCGCCCCTGCAACTGACTCTGCCATTCTTGCACAACGAGACCAATTTGGGGTTCACATTCGTGAGCCAGGCCGGTATTCGCTACGTCGTCGAATTCAAGAATGCGCTGGCGGACGCGAACTGGATCCGGCTCAGCACGAATTCCGGGACCGGAGGATTTTTGACGAACTTGGTGCCACTGACTGGCGCTCCCAGCGCTTTCTTCCGCGTCGTCCAGGAGTAACTCGCAGGACTCTTGGGCTTCCTTTTCCACAAGGTCCAGCCGTGCGGTGTGAGCGGCCAGTGCGACTCAGCGCCGTGGCTTGCCTCGGACAGAGCGGATTGGCTAAGCTGACCGCGCGGGCAGCCGTCCCAACGGCACTTGCCACCGAGCGATGAGCAACGGCTCCGGAGACAGACAGAACGAACATTCGCACCACGGTCGAAAACCCGGCCTGAGGCGGCGCCTTTCGCATTGGTGGTATCAATCCTGGTTTTACCGTGCCTACTGTCGTGCGGCTGACGGGTTCTATGACTGGTGGTATCAGGGTTCGAGAAGTTCCCGATCCACTTATGGCTATCACGGCGGGGCCCGTCGCAACCCATTCAGCCGGGCACGGAATCGTTTCTGGCGCAGGGTGGGCGGCACCGCTCCGGTACGCGCCTGGCAAGCGCTGCTGGATCGAGTTTATGACTGGTGGCATCCGCGCTCGGAGGACTCGCATTCCTACTCCGGCTATTACGGCCGGTCGCGGCACAACCGGCTGAGCCGGGCGTGGAATCGAATGCGGCGGTGGGCGGGAGGCTCCGCCCCGATGCGCGCGTGGCGTTATCTTCTGATCCGGCTCTACGATTGGTGGAATCCGGTTTCCGGGGGCAAATCATCGAGGTCCGGCTATGGCTATTATGGCCACGGGCGCCGCAACCGGGCGGCGCTGTTCTGGCGACGAGTTGCTCACTGGTTTCGCGAATCGGCGCTGGCCCGGATGTGGGCCAAGACCTCGAACGCGTTTTACAACTGGTGGTATCCGCTCGCGGAGGATCCGCACGCCTATCCCGCTTACGGCTACTATGGTCGGCGTCGGCGCAGCCGCCCGGCGCTGGCGTTCGGACGGCTGCGCCGCTGGTGGCGTCACTCCTGGCTTGGGCGCGCCTGGGAGCGTGTCCTCATCGCGGCCTGGGAGTGGTGGTACCCGGAGGTGGAGTCATCCGCAAGCGGTTATGGTTACGGCTATCGCCGCCGCCGTGTAAGCCGGCTGACGCTGGCCGCAAACCGGGTCGGTCATTGGTGGCGTCACTCGTGGGCCGGAAAAACCTGGCGACGTTTCAGCCTGGCGGCTTGGGAATGGTGGTATCCGGAGCCGGATGCGCCATCGGGTGTCGGCTACTACGGTTATTATGGTCGCGGTCGCCGCGTGAGCCGGCCGGTGCGATTCATGAAGCGGGCGCTGAGATGGTTCCGTCATACCTGGCTGGGGCGCAAGTTGCGATGGCTGTTGGATGACTTGGAGAATCTCGCATCCTACGTTGAGTGGCGCATCCGGGATGATTTCGCCTGGTGGCGCATCCGGCTCTGGCTGTTGCGGTGGCAGACGTGGGTGCTGCTGCTGTGCTTCGTGACGGCGACGAGCTTCGGCTACACCTATGGCGTGCCTCGGTACCACGCCCTGCTGGAGCGGCAGTATTCGCAGCAGGCGGCGCTCTGGTTCCAGAAGGGGGACCTCGCGCGTGCCGTGCTGCGCGCCCGCCAAACCCTCAGCCTCAACGCCACCAACGCCATCGCCACCCGGGTGTTTGGCGACGTCGCGGACTTTTGCAACTCGCCAGTGGCGATGTTCTGGCGTCAGCGTGCAGTTCTCTTCACGCCCACCCCGACAAACCGCCTGGCCCTGGCGTCCACGGCCCTGAAGTTCGAAGCGTTTCCCTTTCCCACCGCTACCAAGGCGCTCGGGGAAATCACGCCCGAAGCGCGCGAGACGCCTACGTTCCACCTCATCGCCGGCGCGATGGCGGTGAAGATGAAGGATCTGCCAGCGGCCGAGCGCCATTACACCGAGGCGCTCAAGTTTTCGCCCAACGATGTCGCCGCGCGCATGTCGCTGGCCGTCGTGCGGCTGCACGCGAAGGACCCGAAGGTCATCAAGGATTCACGCACGACCCTTGAATTGCTGCGCACGGACCGCAGCGTCGGGCTGTTGGCGTTGCGCTCGCTCGTGGCGGAGAGCATTGACCACGGCGAACTGGACCGCGCCGAGATGCTCTCGAAGCAAGTGTTGACCAACGCGCAGTCATCGTTCAGTGACCGGGTGCTGCATCTGGCGATTCTGAAGAAGGCGAAGCGCCCCGATTTTCAGGATTTCTTGCAGGAATCGCAGGCGAAGGCGGGCCGGAACGTCTTCCAAATCGGCGAACTGGCGGCGTGGATGAACTCGTCCGGGCATGCACGCGAAACGCTGAAGTGGCTGGAGGGCCTGCCGCGCCAGGTGGTACGGCAGGGCTTGCTTCCGATTTCTCTTGCGGATGCCCACGCGGCGCTCGGCGCGTGGGAAGAACTTGAGACTTACCTGCTGAGCGAACCGTGGGAAGGTTTGGATCACGTGCGCTTCGCCATGCTGGCCCTGCCTGAGCGGCAATTGCGCGGCGGGCAGCCTCAATCGGCGGCGTGGGACCGGGCCGTGCGCCTGGCTTCTGCTTCGCCGCAGGCCATGAATGTGCTCGTGGACCTGGCCGGTGTGTGGGGGTGGAGCAAGGAAGTCGAGGATTTGTTATGGCAGGCGTCGGAGAGATTCGTCAACCAGCCTTGGCCGCTGCAGACGCTGGAACAGTTTTACGCCGCACGCCGCGAGACGGCCGGCCTCCGCCGCATCTACGCGGCGCGGCTGATGAAAGATCCAGAGGATCGTCTCGCGCGCAACAACTACGCCATGGTGTGTCTCCTCGCGAACAGCGACGCGGCACGCGCCCACGTGGCCGCCGCGGACCTTCACGCCGCCGACCCGCAGAACCAAGTCTTCACTTCGACCTACGCCTTCTCGCTCCACCTGCAGGGCCGAACGAAAGAGGCGATTGAGATGCTGCGCACTCTGGGGCTCGACAAACTGGACCAGCCGTCCCTGGCGCTCTACTACGGCGTGTTCCTCGCGGCCGATGGGCAGCCTGAAACCGCGCGCGGTTACCTGAAACGCGCAGAGACCGCCTACATGCTGCCCGAGGAGATGGCCCTGCTTCGACAGGCCAAATCACGCCTCTAGTGAACTGCGGTCCGCCAGCAGAAACTCACTGCGTCTCGGAGGGAGATCACTCCCCGTCGAACGCGTCGCATGGAAGGGAGGACGTCTGTACCCGACGTTCCCAACGGCTTCGATGAAGGGTATAGGCGGACAGCAAAGTCCGCGTGCAGTCGTGATTCAACAAAAAGGGCGGCTGGAATTCAGCCGCCCCGGAAGATCGAGGGGAACGAATCAGGCAACGCCCTTGCGCCTCTGATAGGCGCAACGGCCGATGTAAACCAGACCCAGCAAGCCAACACCCGCCACCGCAAACTGCGAAGCCTCGGGAACCGGCGTGAATTCGAAATTGCCAGCACCATAGTTCGGGGCGTAACCCGAATCTACAAAGTCCCAAGTACCGGGCAGGCTTGTGACCCACGAAGCCGGGTTGTCAGAGCTCCGAAAACCGCCAAGAAAGTAACTTACTGAGCCGGGGTAAGGGCTGATCGGATTGGCGCTGGGGACAGTGGCTCCGTGATTCTTGCTGTAATCGAACCCGCCTTCGTAATTGGGGGACGCTGCGGCATAGTTGTTCGCCACCACCATATAAGTGCCCGGAACGAGCCAGACCTCGCTGACGCCGTGAGCTCGAGTGCTCGTCCCGCTCAGCAGGCTGTCCGACGTGCCTGAGAAAGTATAGGGGTCCACGGCAAGGGATCCGCCGGTGATCGTGTTGCCACTCATGCTCACAGAATAAATGGCCACAGTGATCGGATGCACGGTGTTAATTCCGTCCGCATTGTAGTCGAATACGCCGAGCGACGTGACAATCGCCCCGAAACCGGAGTTCACAGTGAAGACCATACCCACAGCCGCGCTGTTGCCAGTCATATTGTCTTCCAGACCGAGGGGGTAGTCAAACGCGATCACGCCTTTTGCGGGGACAGCGAGCGCCAAGCAAGCGACTGCGGTCAGCACGCATTTCAACGTTTTGCTAGCTTTCATGTTGTATCCTTCAATTGATCGGACGTTGAACCATACATCCGCTTCAACTCGATGCGCTCTTATTTACAGGTGTTCAGCAAAAAAGTAAAGGACTTTTTGGGGAAATTTGCAGGTGAGGGGTAGAACCCATCTCACCAACGTAATGCAATACTCACGGGTCATCTCAACCCAAGCCCGTTACTGGCTTGCCAAGAATCATCCAGCGGGAGAATGATTGCGCGGGAAACCGAAGATCGTGAAATCGCTTGCAACGTCTGTTTGGCTGGCCTGCGCCGCCGGTGGGTGGGCGGCAGCGGGCAGCAACGGTGTTGTCGCGCCCGCTCAATCCGAGCCGGCATTGCTCGCTCACTGGAGCTTCGATGAGGACGCTGGCGTCACCGCGTTGCGCGACGTGTCAGGCCACGCGGGCTTGGACGTGGCGCTCAAACGGCCGTTGCCACGGTCGCGCGGAGTTCATGGCAATGCGCTGAGCTTGCGCGGCACACACGCCTTGGCGGTCCGCGGCCTGTCGCACGGAAAGGAACTGCCGGCGATCTCGTTTTCCGCGTGGACGCGCCCCACGGACCTCAGCGGCTTCCGGGAGATTTTTCGCCAGGAATGTGACAGCCGGCTTTTGTTCTCGTTCCAGGAGAGCGGCACGGTCCTGTCGCTGGGACTGAACATCGGCGGATACGTGGAGTGCGATGCGCCGATTGAGGCCGGGCGCATGCTCGACGGCGGCTGGCATCATTGCGCGGCCACGTTTGACGGGGAGGTCATGCGCGTGTTTCTCGATGGTCGCGAGGCCGGCGCGCTGCCGCGCCCTGGCAAGATCGCGATTGAACCCGAGGTGCCAGCTTTCATCGGCTCGATGAACGGCTCGGCGGAACATTTCCAAGGTGGATTGGATGAGTTGCGCATTTATGCCACCGCGCTGTCGCCGGAGGAAATCGCCCGCCTGCATCGCGTCGGCGCGGACGCATGGACGCAGCGTTCCGCGGAAACTGAAGCGGCGCTGGCAGGGGTCTATTCGCCCGGAAAAACCTTCGCTGAGACGCTGATGCGGTTGCGTCATAAAATCGCCGAGTCGGGCAAGGATTTGGATGAAGACCTCGCCGCCGCGGTGCAGGCGAAATTGAAAGACGGTTTCCCATCGGAATGTGAGAGCTTCTTGAAGTGGACGCGCGCGCGACTGGCGGATTACCTGACCACGACGGATGACAGTTCGGTGATCAAGCTGGCCGGGCGCCTAGTGGAACTGTTGCTCGAATACAAGCCGCTCACCGAGAGCCAGTGGAAAAACCAATCGCCGGACGCACGCCACCAGTGGGCCGAGGCGGACCAGCTCAAAGCGCGCTACGACCGCCTCTCGGCGCAGGGCGACGCGGCCCGGTTCTCACCAGAGTGGGTTGACCTCATCATGGAGGCGGGGCCGCGAGTCCTGTTGCGGCCGGTCCAACACGAAGCGGTGGCGCCTTACGTCAAACCGGAGACGCCCGCCACGCGTCGCTTGTCCGCCGTTGAAGCGCGCGAGGCGCTCGAACGCGACTGGCTGCACCAGGCTGATGGAGAAGTGACGGCCAGCCGCATCCAGGCGGAGATTCGTTGGGCGCGGGAACTGGCAGGCAGAATTCGGGCGGCACATCCTGCACGCGTTGATTTCGCCGGCGACTTGGCGGAGTTGGAGAAACTGGAGAAGCACACGCTCGCCGCACCCGCCGGCCTTGATCAAAACGTCCTCCCGTCCACGGTTGCCCAGCTCTACTTCCAAGTCCGCGACGTGAAACGCCGCATTGCGTTCAAGAACCCGGCGGTGGATTTCGACAAGGTGCTGTTCGTGGACATGCCCTTCCCGCAAGGGTCCGAATGGCAGCATGAGACGCGGCACCGGCTCGGTTACATGGCCGTGCCCGGCGCGCGCTTGCTCACGCTCGAGGGACTCCGGCCCGATGGCGAAGTCCGGCAGCTCATGCCGCAAGCGCCGTTGCACGGTTCGTTCTGGCGTCCTGATCTTTCCTTCGATGGAAAGCGCGTGCTCTTTTGCTTCAAGCCGCATAACGAGAAATCGTTTCACCTTTACGAAATCGGTGTGGACGGCTCCGGCCTGCGGCAATTGACCGACGGAACGTTTGATGATTTGGATCCCATTTACCTTCCCGACGGCCAGCACATCCTCTTCACGACGACGCGGGGGCACACTTACGTCCGCTGCATGCCGCCCACGAGCGCGTTCGTTTTGGCGCGCTGCGACCGCGACGGCGGCAACATCTATCTCATCTCCGCCAACAACGAACCGGATTACCTGCCGTCCGTGCTGAACGATGGGCGGGTGATTTACACGCGCTGGGAATACACCGACAAGCCGCTGTGGCGCGCGCAGAAGCTCTGGAGCGTGAACCCCGATGGCACGCAGGTGCTCATGTATTGGGGCAACCAGAGCGTCTGGCCGGACGTGATGAAAGACGCCCGCAGCATACCTGGCAGCCGGCGCGTGATGTTCACCGGCAGCGCGCATCACAACTGGTTCAGCGGCTCGGTGGGCATCGTTGACCCCGACCAAGGCTTCAATTTCCCTTGGGGCCTGACGAAAGTCACCGCGGACGTGACGTGGCCGGAGTGCGGCAACGGTCCAAGCGATCCGGTCGAATCGCCGCGCTATCACGCCAGTGGCCGCTACCCGGCCTACTACTCGCCGTACCCGCTCAGCGAACAGGACTTTCTCGTGTCGGCGCAACGCGGCGGCAAATTCGCGCTCTACTTGATGGACGTGGACGGTAATCGCGAGTTGATTTACGAGGGCGTACGCCAGGTTTTCCATGCGATGCCACTCAGGCCGCGCCCCACGCCGCCCGTCATTGCGGACCGTGTGACGTGGCCCAGGCAGCACGAGCAACCGAAGAACGGAATCATCTTCAGCAGCACCGTCTATCAGGGCACGCCGACGGAAATGCGCGGCAAGGTGAAGTTTCTCCGCGTCTTCAGCATTGACCACAAGACCTACACCTACTGGTACAAGCGACCTTATATCTCCACCGGCCCCGTCGTCTCGGCGGTGCAATCCGAGGGGGTGAAGCGCTTGCTCGGTACCGTGCCGGTCGCGGCGGACGGTTCGGTTTCGTTCCACGCACCGGCGGGCATTCCGCTTCACTTCCAATTGCTCGACGAAAACCAGCGTGCGCTGCAGACGATGCGCAGTTTTGTCAACGTGATGCCGGGCGAGCAACGCGGCTGCCTGGGCTGCCACGAGTCGCACAGCCGTGCCGCGGAAAGTCAGGGCCATGCCATCGCGCTCATGAAGACTCCGGACGCCATCACGCCGCCACCGTGGAGCGACACCACCGTGAGCTATCCACGTTACGTCCAGCCGGTCTTGGACAAGTATTGCGGCAAGTGCCACCAAGGCGATGGCGAAGGGCGCGAGACGCTTGACCTCACCGAGCGGCCCAGCGCGCCCGTGTTCACCGAGCCGTACCTCACGCTGATCGGACGCCCGACCTGGGGCCAGCCGTATCTTCCTCCGGAGAAACCACCGCCGGGTTTCGGGATCGCTGGTTGCCTGCTCGTCGAAGGTTACGGCACGACCGATCCAAAGGGTTACGTCACACCTCCGCCGATGACTTCGCTTTCCTACCGCAGCAAGCTCATTGATCTCGTCTCCAGCGGCCAGCACCACGACGTACGGGTGGACGATCTCAGCCTCCAGCGCCTCATTGTCTGGGTGGACGCGATGTGCCCCTACAAAGGCGATGAAGAAGTGCGCGCTGAAGCCGACCCGGTTTTTCAAGGCGTGGACTGGCTGGCCGTTCGCCCCAAGATCGCTACCGCCCCGCTCATCACACGACCAGGGCCGGTGGATTAAGATTGCACGCTGCAAAGGTTGAAAGCCGGCTCCAGCGAGAAATGTTGGGGAATGATTTGACTGAAGCTTCGGCTTGTGTTCGAGACTCATAAACCGGACCAGAAATGAAACAGGTGAAATCAGTGGCTGAACCCAACTCCGAATCTAGCCGCTCGACAACTGCGCCACTCATTTCCCAATCCAGATTCCTTTTCGGACTCCAGTGGCAGAAGCCATTCCTGCGGCTCGGTGAGCGCGCGCGTCGGCAACTGGGGACCGCGACGCGCCCAAGCAGCCCGACGCAGCCATCGTCACTTACCGGCAACTCAGCAAGCCGGACGTGAAAACAAGATGAACCACCAAACTGAAGCGGTCGTCAAATTCGTCGGCTGCCGGGAGGGACCGACCACAAACCGCGACCTTTGACTCATTGATAATGACCTCCAAGAAACGCATGGAACGAGACTTGGCCTGTAAGAAAACTACGCTGATTCTTTGGGTGACGGTGGGGCTGCCGTTGCTCTCACAAGCCGGCACGGAGCGGATCGCCCATCCCGACGGCGACGTGGACTTGATCGAGACCGAGGTGGCGGCTCCATTCACAAGCTTCCGGCGCGGGCTACGCAATCCCGGCACTACCAACCGCGAGGTCAGGGTGGTTGAGTTCACGCGGCAGGTGCCGTTGTCGGCGCCGGTCAGAGAGTACCGCACTCTGGGTGTGGACGGCTTGAAAGGGGCGGAGTCCGCTGCCTCGAGCTATCTTTTCCTCGCCGCCGGCAAGCCTGACGCCAGCGACGGCGTGGTGGCCGGCTGGATCACGCAGGAGCGCGGCAGCGGCAGCGTCCATACCCAAGCCACGGAGCGGGGATTGACCATCATCGGCCGGCTGGAGTTCGGTCGTCTGCGGATCAAGCCGGGGCAGAGTGTTACTACCGATGCTTTTGTCATCGGTTCGTTCACGGACGCGCGAGAAGGTTTGGAGGCGTATGCCGACACCATTGCCAAGGTTAATCGAATCAAGCTGCCGAAAATCCCCAACGGCTATTGCACCTGGTACTCGAGCCCGCACGGTGGCGCGTCCGACGAAAATGCGATGGCTGAGTTGGCCGCCTTTTGCGGCAAGGAACTCACGAAGTATGGATTCGACACCATTCTCGTGGACGATCAGTGGCAAGGGCCTGCCATCAGGAAGGGCGGCATCATCGGGACAGGTCCGACCGGCAATTTCACGCGCCATGATCCGCACGGCCCGTATCCCTCGGGCATGAAGATGAACGCTGACAAGCTCACGGCAAACGGCATCCGTGCAGGATTGTGGTTCACCCCCTTTTCTTGGGATCCACGCGACCCGCTGTTCAAGGACCAACAGGATTGGTTTGTGAAGAAGGCCGACGGCTCGCTCTATGAAGTGCTCTGGGCCGGGTGGTGTCTGGACATGACCCACCCGGACGCGCGCGCATTCCTGGCCGATGCCGTTCGCCGGATCACTCGCGAGTGGGGCCACCGCTATCTGAAACCCGACGCCATGTGGTGCGGATTGGCAGCGAAATGCACCTACCCGGGCACGGCCTATGTGGACGAAAACTTCGGTGACGCGATTTTTCACAATCCATACATGACCGGCATCGAGGCCTACCGCGCGGGGATCCGCACGATGCGCAAGGCAGCCGCTCCCGGAACTTACATCGCCGCGTGCAATGTCGCGCAAAACTTCCGCTCGATGGGCGGCGCCATCGGCCTGGTGGACGCGATGCGGATCGGTCCCGACACAGGAACGGATTGGAATGCGATCATGCCCAACCTTCATCTCGGCACCCGGCTTTACTTCCTCCACAACCGCGTCTGGCACAATGATCCCGATTGCCTGCTGGTGCGCGCTCCTCTCACACTCGCCCAAGCCCGCTCATTCGCCTCCTGGATCGCGCTCTCCGGCAGTTTGAATCTGGTCAGTGAGTGGCTGCCCGGCTTGCCGGCCGACCGGCTGGACTGCATCAAGCGCTCCATGCCCAACACCGGCTTGGCGGCGCGCCCGATTGATCTGTTCGAGAACATGCCTGCCCGCGCATGGCATTTAACCGACGGCAAGCGCCAGGTTGTCGGCCTCTTCAACTGGAGCGCGAACCAGCCAACCACAGCGAAAGTGAAACTGGAGCAACTCGGACTCAAACCTGACGGTGGACGGTTCATCGGTCTCGACTACTGGAGCGGCAAGCTGGTTCCGGTCCACGACGGCGTGGTCTCCGCCGAACTGCCGCCGTCCGGGTGCAGCATCATCTCCATCGCCGAAATCCGGGACCACCCGCAACTGCTCGGCACCTCGCGTCACGTCACCCAGTGCTTCGTAGATGCCGGCGACGAGCACTGGAATCACACCACGCTTTCCGGCGTCTGCCGATTGGTGGGTGGGGACGCGACGGAATTGCGCATTTGCACTTCTTCGGCGCTGGGCAACTGGAAGGCAATGGCCGCCGAAGTTTCCAAGGCAGACCGCAAGGCCGGCGTCACCGTTTCGATGAAGGAAGAGCCGGGCCTTTTGCGCGTAACCCTCGCGGCGCCCGCCAACCGTGAAGTGAAGTGGCAGGTCCGCTTCGAAAAGCCGCCGGCAAGCGTCTCGTCGTCCGTCATGGGGAGCAGCGCAGTGACTGCCAATCGTGGAGCAAGTCAGGCGGCAGTGCCCGCCTCACACGTGACCCTGTGGTATCTCCAGCCGGCCAAGCGGTGGTTGGAAGCGCTGCCCGTCGGCAACGGACGCTTGGGAGCGATGGTGTTTGGCGGCGTCGAGACGGAACGGCTCGCGCTGAACGAATCCACGTTCTGGTCCGGAGCGCCGGACCTGTCCCACGACAATCCCAGTGCGCGCGAGCATCTCCAGGAAATCCGCAAGCTGCTCTTCGAGGGCGAATTTCGGAAGGCGGCGGAACTCATCAGCCGTCACATGTTGGGCCGCCGTGGCAACTACGGTTCGCATCTGCCGGTGGGCGACCTCTTCCTGCAAATGCGCCACGAGGAGGGGGAGCTTCGCCATTACCGCCGCGAGGTGGATCTCGATCAGGCTGTCGCGGCGACGAGTTACACCGTCGGCGAGGTGCGCTTCACGCGCGAGGTCATCGCTTCCCATGCCGACAAAGTCATCGCCATGCGCTTGAGCGCGGATAAACCTGGGAAAGTCTCTTTCGCGATGAGTTTCCAGGCCAACCGCGAGCCAAGCCAGGTGCGCGTGCACGGCGACGATACGCTGGTCATCACGGCCGACGCACGGGAGAACAAACACAGCGATGGCAAAACCGGTGTTTCGCTGGTGGGCATGATCCGCGCCGCCCCGGAAGGCGGCAGGGTCGCAGCGGAAGGCGACACGATCAAAGTGACCAGCGCCGACGCGGTCACGCTGCTGATCATGCTCAACACGACTTTCAACAGCGGCAAGCCCGCCGAGTTGTGCGAACGGCAACTCGCTGCCGTTGCACCAGGGAGCTACGCCTCACTCCGCGAGCGGCACCTTGCGGATTATCAACAGCTCTACCGGCGCGTTGCCCTTGAACTCGGTCCGTCTCCGGCAGCACAGCTTCCCACCGACCAGCGGCTGGCACGGCTGCGCGGTGGCGAGGACGATCCGGCGCTGGTAGCGCAGTTCTTTCAATACGGCCGCTACCTCCTCATCGCCGGCTCACGCGAGGACTCGCCTCTGCCCACCAATCTCCAGGGCATCTGGAACGACAACCTTGCCTGCAACATGGGCTGGACCTGCGATTTTCACCTCGACATCAACACGCAGCAGAACTATTGGCCCGCGGAGGTCTGCAACCTCTCCGAGTGCCACGAACCGTTGTTCCACCTGATCGAGTCGCTGCGCGTCCCCGGCCGCCGCACCGCGCAGACGGTGTATGGAGCACGCGGTTGGGTTTGCCATGTCTTCACCAATCCGTGGGGCTTCACCGCGCCGGGATGGGGACTCGGCTGGGGTACGCATCCGACCGGCGGCATTTGGATTGGTTCGCACCTGTGGGAGCATTACCTTTTCACAGGCGACCGGGAGTTCCTTCGTCAGCGGGCCTACCCCACGTTCAAGGAGGCGGCGGAGTTTTTTCTCGATCACATGGTGGAAGATCCGAAGAACGGCTGGCTGGTTACCGGACCAGCGACCTCGCCGGAGAACGCATTCGTCTCGCCCAATGGCCAGGGGGCTTGCAGCGAATACATGGGACCGACCTGCGACGTAGTTCTTGTCCGCGACCTGTTCACATCGTGCATCGAGGCGAGCCGGACGCTTGGCGTTGACGGTGACTTCCGAGCAAAACTGGAAAGTGCGTTGAAGCAACTCCCGCCGCTGCGGATTGGCAAGCACGGGCAGTTGATGGAATGGCTCGAGGACTTTGACGAAGCGGTGCCCAATCATCGCCACACGAGCCACCTGATCGCGCTTTACCCCAGCGATCAGATCATGCCGCGCTCGACGCCGGAACTGACCCAAGCCGCGCGGGTGACACTCCAGCGCCGTCTCAGCCAACCGAACTGGGAAGACGTGGAATGGAGCCGCGGCAACTTGATCAGCTTTTTCGCCCGGCTCGGCGACGGCGACGAGGCTTACAAACATGTCCTCGGCCTCCTGCGCGAAGACACAGACGCCGACCTGATGACGTTTTCACGGGGCGGCATCGCGGGCGCCCCGGAGAATATTTTTTGCGTGGATGGTAACTCCGCCGGCAGTGCGGGCGTCGCCGAAATGCTGCTCCAGTCGCACGGCGGCGAGATTGAGTTGCTGCCCGCGCTCCCAAAAAGTCTGGGCCAGTGGATCGGTAAAGGGGCTCAAAGCACGGGGCAACGTGACCGTGGAATTCGAATGGAAGGAGGGCAAAGTCACTCACTATCGCCTCGCCTCCCCTGAACCGCGCGAAGTGAATGTGCGCATGAATGGCGGGGTGAAGTTGGTGCAAACGACTGCCGATGCGAAATGAATGTCCGACCAGTTGAATCCGGCGCCCGATCCGCTGGGCGGCAAAGGGAGCAAAACCTATCAAGCACCCCCTAACCACGATGAAACGATTGCTCGTCAACGCGTGCATTCTGCTCGGCATGCTCGCCTCTGCGAGTGCCGCGGCAACCGCGCCTGCGCTTGAAGCAATTGACGCCGCCACGCTTGACCAATGGTCTGCGCCGTACCGCGGTTGGCACTACTGGCCCAGCCACGTCATCCCGGCCCAACCGAAGATTCCCGGTCACGAGCAATTCCATAACGCCGACGTGCCGTGCGTCTATCAACTGCCCGGGCAGGAAGACCGCTGGTTCATGAGCTTCATCGCGTTCGATGGCCAGGGCTACAACTCGTTTGTCGCCGAAAGCACGAACCTCGTGCAATGGACGAATCCACAACTCGCGATGGGCTTTGGCCCGACCAACGAGTTTGACCACGGCGGCTGCGTGATCGGCGCATACTTGTATGACAGCTATGACGTGAAGTCACCACGCCTGCTCACGAAACGGGACAACAAATACTGGACGCTCTACGGCTGTTACCCACGCCAAGGGGGCTACGAATTGCGACCGGGATACGAAGGCGTGGCCTGCAGCAACGATGGTTTGACGTGGCGCCGGGCCAAGAACTCCCCCACCCTGGCGATTCAAGACCCGGACTGCGGGCATTGGGAGAAAGATTGTATCTACCAACCGTGGCTGTTGGCACATCGCGGTCGTTTCTTCAACTTCTATAACGCAGCCAACGACGGCACCGAACAAACCGGCCTTGCCTTCTCCACTGATTTGTTGAACTGGATGCGGTATCCGGCGAACCCTGTGATCCGCAATCGCCCGGCTGGCTACGACGCGCTATTTGCTTCCGACCCAAAAGTGTTTCGGGACGGAGATCATTGGACCATGTTCTACTTTGGCGTCGGGCGCGGCGGGGCGCACATCATGATTGCCTTCTCACGTGATCTTGGGCATTGGACCGCGCACGCGGAACCGCTTTACAAGGCGGGCGGCAACCCCAGCGGCTTGGACAAGCAGTACGCGCACAAAATTTCGCTGGTTTACAACCCAAAGAACGAAACGTTCTACATGTACTACTGCGCCTGCGGCGGCCGCGGCCGCGGCATTGGGTTGATCACCAGCAAGCCGCTCCGATGAGAATCTCCCGGGATCGCGGCGCGACTTACGCGACTCGGCCGTGTGGTCGCCCTCAAGATTCTGCCGCCAGGCATCCCGCGTTTGCGCGCTCGCTCGGAACATACCGCCAGACAGGCGGCGATGCGAGTTGCCTCATGCGGCTTGCCCTTGGGGCCGGAGTTTTGACAAGCGAGTTGTTTTCTGACGCACGAGGTCAACATCTCCCCGTGCCGGAACCTCGAAGTGAAATCCGGGCTGAGGGCCCACCAGACACCATCGGTAACGGACGCGCAGAGCTACGGATTGGAAGTCATGATTCACCAGCTTCGATGCCAGCGTCGGTCAGCCACCAGAACTCGAAGGCGACCTTGCGTCCGGGGAAAATGCGCCGCAGCGCCTCGGTGTAGATGCGTTGCTGCTGGGCGAATTCCTCTGGCAATTGTTTGGGCTGCTGGGCGGTTTTGTAGTCCACGCCCGTCAACGTCCCGCCTTCGCTCAGCACCAGGTCAATCACACCGCTCCAGGCTTTGCCTTTCCATTTCAAAAACACCGGCATCTCTCGCGCTTCGATTCGGCCACGGCGGGCGCGTTCATGATATTCGCTCCCGAAGAAACCACACAGCAGACCCCTAGCTTTCTCTTTCATCTCTTGCGGTACCAACGCCCAGCCGGTTTCGGCGATAATCTGGTCGAACTTGGCGACGTCGAAAACTTCGTCTGCCAGATGCTTCTCCAAGTAACGGTGCACCAATGTGCCGGCGGCCATCGCAAGTTCACGCGCGGTTTCAATCTTCTCTCGCACGTAATCCGGCAGATCGGCTTCGTCCTCTTCCGCCTCCTGCTCGGGGCGGGAGGGCTTGTGCAACAAAGGTTCCGGCTGACCGGCCAAAGCATCGAGCCGGGCACGCCACAGTTCCGAGTAAGCTTTCTCCTGCTTAATCCGCACGCCACCGCCCGGCGGGCGTTCGGTTTGTGCAGGAGGCGAAATGACTGTCGCGGCAAGACTGTCGCCGTACACCGGCAGGGGCGACTCACTGTCCTCGAGCAACGACTTTGCTTCGGCGAGCAGTCCCGACCTGATTTCCGCCCTATGCGGCGAAAGCAACACCAGGCGATTCTCGGCGCGCGTGGCGGCCACATAGATCAGACGCTTTGCCTCCTCCGCCTCGTATTTTTGATTCAACTGCTCGGCCTCGCCGTAGCGGGGGGAAGCGATCCGCAATCGGCCCCACTGGAATTGGAAGCCGGCGACCTGATTCCCATCACGACCGGTGAGTTGCAGGATTTTTTCCGTCACCGTCGGTGACTCCAGTTTGTCCAGGGCCGTTTGCCAGCCGAAGACGATCACGTATTTGCCCTGCAATCCCTTGGCCTTGTGAATGGTCATGGCGCGCACCGCCGCCATGCTCTCATCGGTCACGCTGACATCCTCGCCAAAATCAGGCTCAAAGGTTTCGCGCGCGCGATCCCGTTGCTCCAGCAGCCAGGGCAATGGCGCAATGGAACCCAACTCGACCGCGCGTCGATAAGCGGCCAGCACCTGGTCAATGCGGGCAACGCTCCGCCCTTCCGGGTTTTGTTGCGCGTACAATCCCACCGGGAGGAAACTCCGCACTTGCCTTAACCAAAGAGCCAGCTCCGTTGTGTGCCGCCTATGCACCAGACGGCGCATCTGCTCGATCCTGCCGCAGGCATCTGCCTGCAACTCCCTTGGCAGGACCTTGCCACCATGGAACAATTCGGGCGCCGTGACTTCCTGCAGCAGTCGGTGAATCTGGACATCCGACAAACCGAACAACGGGCTGCGCAACAGGGCGCCCACAGCCAGTGTGTCCAGCGGGTTGTGCGCAGTAGTGAGCAGATTCAGCACATCCATCACCTCCGGCTGCTGGTAAAAGGTTCTGGCCCCGCTGCTCACCACCGGGATGCCCGCCTGCTCCAGCACGGGGAGCAATACGTCCAACTCGTCATGCGTGCGCACCAGCACCACGATTTCGCTGTACGCCTTGTCGCCGTTGTCGGCCTGGGCGCGATGCTCTTCAATCAGCCGCGCGGTTTCCCAGGCGGCAAACTCTCGCAGCTTGCCAGCTTGTCCGCGCTTGTTCTCCAAACCCAGCAGACGCCACTCAGGTTTCGGACCTGCTGCTTCCCGCACGGCCGAGAGTCGTTCCGCGGCATAGTTCGGCAATGGCACGCGGTGCTGGAAGAAATGGTTCACAAACTCCGTGATCGGCTTAAGGCTGCGAAAACTCGCCGTGAGCTGGAACTGCCCGACCTCGGTCGCCCGCGTCAGTTTCCGGTAGCGCTTCACGAAGGTGTCAATCGCCGGCAGGTCGGCGCCGCGGAAGCGGTAAATGGACTGTTTCCTGTCCCCCAGGAAGAACCCAACCACTTCATGGTCGCCATCCTTGCTGCGGCCCAGGAGACTTTCGAGCAGGTCCAACTGGACCGGGTCCGTGTCTTGGAACTCGTCCACCAGCAGCGTCCACAGGCGCTCGCGCTCCTCGCGGCGAACCGCAGCGTTCTCGCGCAACAGTCGGGCCGCGAGGCGGATCATATCGTCGAAGGTCACCAGGCCCAATTCGCGCACCGCCGAGCCATCGGACCACTCGGCAAACCGGGCGACGAACCGCCGCCAGCGCTCCCAGTCTTCGGCGTGGTCCTCAGCCAGGCATTTCTGCAGCACCGTGGCATAAGTCGCCTCGTAATCTTCGTAATGGGACTGCCACTCGCCCAGCGACGCGATGGCCGCTTGCGTTACCGCTGCCCGCTTGGAACCGAAGAGCACGTCATACCTGTTCACGAGCAAAGCGCAGAACTCACTCCAAGCGAGGGGCTCTTTGCGGGCAATCTGGTCCAAGACGGCTTGGAGTTCCTCGCCGGTTCGCATCACCTTCTTGGCTTTGGCCCCGGCTGCCGCCAAGGCCGGCGCGAGCTGCCGGCTGGCTTGGAGGATTCCTTGGAGGATTTTTTCATCTGGTGGACCAAATGCCATCTCATCGGCCACCCAGCGATGTTCATAGATCGCTTCGAACCACTTCCGCATGTCCTCCAACGGCACAATCCTGATCAACTCCTCCAGTTCTCCGGATAGCTCAGGATCGGCCAGCACAGTTTGCCACCAGCGGTCAACCACCAGCCCCGGCACGTCCAGCGTGGTCGCATCGTCCTCTTCGGCGAACTGGGCGTTGGGGGGGATCCCGGCGGCAATGGGATGTCGCTGCAGGAGGGTCATCGCAAAGCTGTGCAGCGTGCAGACCTGCAACTCCGTTGCCATTTCCCCGAGCGCCTCCGCGCCCAGGCGCAATTTCGAAAATGGATCTCGCACAACTCCTGTTTTCGCCAGCGCGGCCTCGACCACCTCGATCAACTGCGCGTCGTTCGGGAAACCTTCACGCAACGCCTCAAGGTTCTCCGCGCTCGCCAAGGCATCCAGGTAACCGTACAGGCGGGTTTGCATTTCCGCTGCGGCCTTGCGCGTGAACGTGGTCAGCACGAACCGCCGCAGGACCGCCCACGCCGCGCGCAATCGCTCGGCCCGTGTCGGACTGTTGTAGAGCTGGGCGCAATCCGTCCCTTCGCCGCGCGGGTCGAACGGCGCCGTCAGGAGCAGATACAGGGCCCGCAGCGTCAGCGTGTGGGTTTTGCCGGTGCCGGCGCTCGCCCACACGAACGCATGTCCCCCCGTGAGCACGGCCTCGCGGCGTTGTTGTTCGTCGGGGATCTTCATGGCTTCCTCCCAGGCTGGGGTTGGGACACGCCCGCGCCGGGCTTCGGCCTCCCACCAGCAGAGTTTTCGCCTGTGGCGGTGATCAAGGAGTGGCAGCGGTCGGGCGCGATACTCTTGAACAGCTTGGCATACTTGGCCGCTGCGCCCCGCTCAAAGCGGCGACAGGCCGAGACACAGGCGCAGTAGTTGCAAGGGTTCACTCGCTCGATCGCCAGTTCCTCCATCACTTGGTTCGACGTGGGGATGAAATGGCCCTTTTCGAGGAACAGCGCCAACTCACGCAGGAATCCAATAGCGTCAGGAGCTTCATCCGCATCGCCTTCTTCCGGTTCCGCCCTGCCCAGGAAAATGTAGCGGAAGCTGGCCTCCGCTTTTTCGCTGAGCCAGGGATAGAGCACGGCTTGGATCTGCCAGCCCAGTCTTGCCGCTCTCCGATAATCGGCTGGCCGCTTGCCGCTCTTGAAATCGAGCAACTCCTCCGTCGCCCCATTCGAATCAATCCGGTCAATCTTCCCCACCACCTTGAGGCCGGCCACGCCTGGAAATTCCTTCTCAAACCTCGTCTCCACGGCTTGGGGCACGGCGGGATTGTCGCTGGCCGATTCAAAGTACGCGGCCGCCATCTCCACGATCTGCCGCAGGGCGGCTTCCCTGAAAACTCCGGGCAGCGCCGCCAGGGCGAAGGCAGCCTCCGGCGCGGTCTCAGGCAGCTTCCGCGCCAGCGATCGCAATGCCGCACAGTCGTTCCTGAGCATTGCCGTCGCGATTCTCGCCACGCTGTCCTTCCCCAGGTGCGGCCGGACCGCGTGCTCGAGCAACTTGTGCAGCAACGTCCCGCGTGACAGCGCGTCCAGATCGT
>Ga0315277_10000856_pt1 | contig 46210 bp, 83 predicted proteins | sample YL17G05_15_MG_FD_203695 | JGI IMG/M metagenome (GOLD analysis project Ga0315277, IMG submission 203695) | Sediment microbial communities from Yellowstone Lake, YNP, Wyoming, USA - YL17G05_15 | ecosystem: Environmental > Aquatic > Freshwater > Lake > Sediment | place: USA: Wyoming | collected... | reverse complement strand
ATGGTAACATTTTTCCATAGGCACTATCGATATTATTTCACACGGATGTTTCCTAGAGTTACAACAGAAAGTGATGATTTCTATTATAATATAAGAAGGTTATTACACGCAATAAACATGTCTGGTGCAAAACCAATAATAATAGATATCGTAAATGTTTCAGACGCAGTAGCAAAAAGGAACTACGGTGCGAATGAGAACATTGAAAGATATAATGATTATTTGCATAGAGCATGTTTCATCTTTGATTGTGAAAGAGTCCGATTGCATTATATGACAAAACACCATCCAGAGATGTTGCACACAGATGGACAACACCTATCAAAAATTGGACATATTGCATTAGCGGGATTAATTGATGACACGATTGAGGGAATGTGATGGAAGAAGATAAAGAAATCGTTGAAGTCGTGAAAGAATTAAAAAAGAAACTTAAAATTTATAAGGAAGGTGAAAAAGTATTAGCAAGTGTTCTTGCAGGGGATATAATATTCAAAGATTTTGATAGTGTTTCACAAAATGGAGAAAATAGGGGATATCTGGTTATTGATTCAGAAGATTCTGAAATACTTTATTATAAAGATGGTGTATATCTAAAAAACGGTGAACAAAGAATAAAAACAATAGCACAATGGGTATTAGGAGACGCAGCAAAGGCACACCAAGTTATGGAAGTAGTTAGTGCCGTAAAAAATTTTCATGCAATAAGAATCAAGAGAGACAAATTGGATGGTTATCTTGACCTTGTTAATTTAAAAAATTGCATAGTAAATACAGCGACATTGGAGACAATACAGCACAGTAAAGATTATTACTTCACAAGAAAGTTGAACTTTGATTATAACAAGGATGCAACGTGTCCAAAAATTCTAAAGTTTTTTAACGATGTCCACAAACCAGAAGATATACCACTCGTTCAAGAAATATTCGGGTATTGTTTATATCCAACTTATATGTATAACTATATTTTCTTTCTAATAGGTTCTGGTCGTAATGGGAAGGGAACAGAACTGAATTTATTGATTTCATTTATTGGAAAAGAAAATATTACAACAAAAGCACCACAAGAATTTTCAGACGACCCATATGCACTTGCATACTTATATGGAAAATCTGCTGACATATGCGGTGATATTGGTTCAGAACCATTAAATACGACAATATTAAAGAGAGCATCTGGGATGGACATATTGAACGGGCAGTATAAGTATGGACATGCGTTTGATTTTTTAAATCATGGAAAATTCGTATTTGCAACAAATTTACCACCACCAATTAAAGATAGGAGTCTTGGTATTTGGAACAGATTAATATTCATTGATTTTCAAAATAAGTTTCCATTAGGCGGTCCAAACACAATTGTTGATTATGCAAATAAGTTGGCAACACCAGAAGAACTATCTGGTTTATTTAATTGGGCTTTAATCGGTTTACAAAGACTAAAAGAACAGGGTCGTGTTTCATTTAATACTTCAACAGTTGATGCAATGAGATGGTATGATAGAAAGGCAAATCCAGTTTTATCATTTTCACAAGACATGCTCGAATATTCGTGTGATGATTATATATTAAAAAATAACATGCGTATAAAATTCACAGAATATTGTAAAAAACACGACTTACACGCTGTCTCAGACCAATGGTTTACACAAAAATTAGTGGATGCATTGCCAGGGTGTGAACCAGATAGAATAACAATAGATGGACAAAAGAAACAAATTTATTTAAATGTTAGATTCAAAGATGATGATAGTGACCAAAGACCGTTACCAACACCAATCGAACCGCACACACCACAGAAAAAATTAAACTTTGATTTATCCTTAGAAGATAAAATAAATCAACTGTTAACTTGTTTAGAAATGTATGAAGGAAAACTTACTTTAGAACAATTGGAAGAACAGGGTTTCTCAAAAGAGTTTTTAGCAAAATGTTTAGAACGTGGAATAATTCACGAAAAACCAGACAAAACAGTTGGTGTCTAAATGAAACAAAAAGTTTATATTCAGTGCGGTTATGAGGATAAATGTAAGAAAAAGGATTGTTTACATTGCAAACACAAACTCGCACTTACAAACACCAAACTAACATTAGCAGAAGCAACATCCATAGAGGATTTTGCAGTAGTTGATATTGAATCATGGTTAAAAGAAAATCCAGAACAATTGGAATTGCAGCAAAACGTAATGCGTAAAATGATGAATAGAATTGTATGGGAACGCAAAGGAAGATGGTTACGAAAAGTAAAGAGGGTGTTTAAGTGAAAAATGTATGCCCCATATGCAGACACGCAATGCCAAAAGAAAGATATTGGTTCTTTGAGGGAGTGTTACACCGTGGTTGCAATTTCTGTTATCTTAATTTTAGAAAGGAATGGATAAAAAAAATAAACGGAACACAGAGTGATGATTCGGATGATATATTATGATAAACGAAGAAATTCCAATATGTGCGAAGTGCTGTCGAAAGATGGTTTGGGTGAAAGGAACGCTATTGTGTGTGGTGTGTGATTCTCAATTACTTTGGAATATAAGAACACCATCAACATATAAAGAACAAGACGATTGGGTTGATAAAAATTTGGATGTGAATAAAAATGGTAAATAAACCACAAAAAAGAAAAGTAGTAGTTCATATTCGTAGTGAACAAGACCGAATAAACGGTTCTGGAACATTTCACGGTCTGAATGCCTTTGGAATAGAATATACGGTGGTGATAGACACAGCAAGATTTGCAAATAGAGCATATCCGTTTATCGAAGTAGATGGTAGAGTTATTTGCATAAAACGATTAATTAGAGCAAAACAGGGAGGCAACTTATAATGGGTAGAACAGAAAAAAGCATGTCGAATGATTTGAGTTTAGATGTAGTTGCTATGATTATTAATAATCACCTAAAGAAATTAGATATTAAACTACAATCATTGGATATACATATTGAGAAAGTTGAATATGATATAATAGATGAAAAAAACCCAGAGAGTGGCGTGTCAACTGAAAAATACTCAGTTTTCATAATATCGTCATATGATAAATTAACAAATACAGAACTTATTAAAATATTGGAAAAATTACAAACAAATGCAATTAAACAACGGGGGATGAAGTAATGTCAAGAAGGACAAACGCAGAAATGGGTGTTATAGAAAACGCAACAAAACAATTAATGACCGAGGGAGACATTGGCGGTCCACAGGGATTAAAAGACAAATTAAAGGAAAGATTCTCATTTGATATATCGAAACAAACAGCACAGAACCTATATGATAAATATACACCACAGGTTGTGCCGTCAATAAATGAAACAGACAGTGGACTAGAATATGAAGATAATCCAGAAATAATAAAAATAAATGAACGTATTAGAAAGTTAGAAAAAGATTTCGACAACGCAACAACCGCCTCGGATAGACAGAAGTTTAACACCGCATTGAACGATACACAGGAGAGCAAGTTAAAACTAAAAAAGATTCTCCGAGAGGCAGACATGCTAAAAAGAACGAGTGATAAAAAAACAGTTATAATAAAATTTGGAACACCAGAGGTTATCCAAACTGATATCGTAAAGAAACCGTTTTTTAAAGCGGATGAAAAACAAAAAACAATTCCAATGGAAGGTGATGAAGTATAGTGAAAACAAAATTATTTGATGGAACGCCAAAGTGGTATAGAAAGGTATGGTTTTATTTTACATGCCTAAGACCAATAACAAAACTAGAATTATCACATCTTCAATTGCAGTTAATAACAATATTAGAGGGAATGCGGGAAGCAGACTTACAACACTATCAAGTAGAACGGATGCTAGAAGGTGCTATCAGAAAATTAAATGGTGAAAATGGAACGACTGATGTAAAAGAAAAACAAGAAAATAAAGACCAAATGTTCGGGTAAGGAGAGTGAAAAAATTGGTAAACTTTAATCAATTCAATAGAAAGCAATTAATGGAAATGGCAAGTAAGACCTGCAAACACGGTCATAAATTTTTAGCACATCCAAACTGTTATTTAGAAGAACAGAAGAAACAGAAAAAAATTGGATACTTGGATATTGAATCTGGCGGATTACAGGCAAACTTTGACTACATGCTCACATGGTGCATAAAAACACGAGATAAAAATGAATATAAAACTGGTTGCATATCTGCACTGGATATTCAGAACTATAAGTTAGATAAACGAATATTAAAGGAACTTATCGATGCATTGAAAGAGTATGATGTTATATTAACATACTATGGAACGAAGTTCGATGTTCCATTTATACGCACTCGTGCAATGATGCACAAATTAGATTTTATCGAGTTCGGTGCATTACAACATAAAGATTGTTATTATATGGTAAAAATGAAAATGCGATTACACAGGAACTCTCTCGATTCTGCGTGTGCTGCACTAGGAATTAAAGGGAAGAATCACATTAAGGGAAATTATTGGATGAGAGCAAAATTAGGCGACCCTGTCGCATTGGCGTATGTATTAGACCACAATAAAAAGGACTGTGCGATTCTTGAACAATTGCACAAGAGATTGGAGAATTACGTGAAAGATTCGAGCAAGTCAATTTAGGGGTGGGAAGTGTGAACAACATAGAACAGTATGTTAAAAATGCATTGCAAAAAGAAGGTTGGAACGTAATGCAAAAAGGATACCCAGATTTTTTGTGTTACAAAACAATAAACAATAAATTAACAATACAGTTTATTGAGGTAAAATCTGGTAGAGATAGATTAACAGTAGACCAAAGAAAAATGAAAGAAATACTTGAAAAAGTTGGTATTAAGGTGTCTGTATATTACATAGAAGAAAGTGCGATAAAATCAGTAGATTTCACATGCAGTAGATGTGGTAGAAATATACCAAATAATACAAAATACTGCGGTGAGTGCAACGATATAACAAGAAAAGAACGAGATGCTGAATATCATAGGAGAAAACGAGCAGAAGGTGGATATGATATATATAAAGAACATAAAACAGAACAAAGTTCAAAAAATAAGGAATATCTTAAAACATGGATATTAGATGAAAATCGTTGCGAATGTTCAAAGAAAAAACAAAATATTGCATATGATTTTGAACACGGTGATGCGGTATGTAACGATTGCGGTTTAATCGTTGGTAGACTATATTTAGGATAGTCGATAAAATAGACGAAAAAACGACTATATTAGTAAGGATACATTGCTTATCCATAACAGTCAACAAAAACTCGAGTTTTATTATGACTGAAGAAAGAGAAGTTATTTTAAGTAGACCACGCCAATTCTTGCCAAAGCAAAAGCAAGTATTCGACCTTATTTTCCAAGAGAATTTAGGTGAGAATGGCAAACCGTTGAACAACTACGGTTTATACAGTGGTGCATATGGTGCGGGAAAAACCCTGCTTTTAGCACAAGTTGGTATAAAGGCATCGCTTGATTATCCAGGTGCTAAAGGACTTGTTGGTTCTCTATCATACACACAATTGAAGGATGTTATCTTTCAAACCTTCATTGACGAGATAGATGGTTATCAACGCATTTTAAATGATAATAATATACCAATCCAGATAGCACAACACACAATATCGCCTGGAAAGATGAATATTACGTTTTATAACGGCTCTGAAATCATGTTTCGGGCATGTGAGGATTCAGAAAAACTCAAAGGAAGAAATTTAGAGTGGTTTATGTTAGATGAGCCGATTGAAATGAAAGCGGAAGTTTTTAAACAACTCATGGCACGTCTGCGTGGGGGAAACATGCCGTTTCACTTTGGATTACTCGCCACAAATCCAGGGGCGGAGAATCATTGGATTTATCAGTATTTTTATATGGATAAGAAACCTGGGTATTTTGCGGTAGATACAAATACGTATGATAATATTCTTATACCAAACTATGAGGAATATATTAAGAGTATGGAATCACGATATGACCCCGATTGGGTTCGAAGATATTTAGAGGGGCATTGGGGTGCTTTTTCAGGTCAAATCTACAAGATGTTCAATACCGATAAACATGTTCGTGATTTTGACCAAGACCTGAAGAATGTTCCAGGGATTGAACGATACTTTGCGGGGGTAGATTTTGGTATCCGTGACCCAACTTGCATTCTCGTTCTTATGAAAACAAAAGCAAACACACTGTTCGTTATTAGTGAATATTACGAATCAGAAAAAACATCATTTGAAATTGCAAACATTATTAAAAAATTACATTTAAAATATAACTTTACAAAAGTTTATTGTGACCCAAGTGCTGCTGATTTAGTTAAACAAGCATTTGACCTTGGTGTTCCTATTGGTAAATTCGACAACAACGAAGTAAAATCCTATGCGAACAACGCAGTAGCACCAGGGATTGCAAAACTTCAATCAACATTTAAAGCAGACCATCGAATAACAATTCACAGTTCATGCAATAATCTCATTAGAAGTATTCAATCATATAGATATAAAAATGCAGATAATGATGTTCCACTTAAAGAAGATGACCATGCAGCAGACGCATTGCGTTATGCTCTGACGGATTATAATCCAATACCAGATGAAACAGAATTTGGTTGTGGTCGTTTTCTCGATAGAGTGGGAAGATTGCGGAGGTCAACGTAATGGCGACATTAGGCGATAGAATATCTGACTTCAATATAAAATTTATTAAAAAAACTGTAAAAGAAGTCGAGAAAGCAAAAGAAACAAAAACAGTTGAGGATGAACTATCGCAACCAGAAGAATATAACAGTATGCGGTCTAAATATTCTGGTGGATTAACTCCAGAAAAAAGGCGTGAACTCGCATTACAATCGTCTTTATTTATGAAAGGAACAATTAAGAAAAATTCAGATACCTTTCGTGCTTGGTTTAAATTTAAACGTGCAGACGGAATTAAAATACCGATAGAAGATTTGGAACTTATTAAAGGCTTTGAAACAAGAACAGAAATAAAAAGAAAATTTAGAACTGCGGGAATCTGTGCAGACATTTGGGGAGATGGGTATCTACTTATAAAATTTTTTGAACCAAATAATAATGGCAATAAAAAATTAGAACAAGAAGTTCCAGATAAATCAATTCCATTGGATTTAATACTATTAAATTCAGAAAATATTACAGAATATAAACCAATAAACCCAGGTGAAAAACAATATTACTACCACTATATTAATACTAAAAAATCTGAGGATAAGTGGATTCATCCAGATAGAATTATTCATATTAAAACAGTTGACTTGCCATTTGATTATTTCGGTGTATCTAAGGTAGACATATTACTAAATATATTAATATCATCTGCTGACATCGATATAGCAACTGGTGAGATATTAAAATGGTTCTCTCATGGAACACAAATATTAACAAAACAGGGGATGCAAAAGAATGAAAGAACTAAAGCACTGGCATTACTAAAAGAACATCCAAATTATTTTGCTTTTTCAGAGAAATATCATCTCGATGTAACAAATCCCGCAGCGATAGACCCAACACCATATTATGAACACATCTCCGAGGCGATTGCTGCTGCCCTTATTATACCACGTCAAGTTTTACTTGGTGTTGAGATAGGGCGTGTTACAGGTGCGGAAATAGGATTTGCTGACTATTATCGAGATATAAAAGATAATCAAGAATTGGTATATACTCCGCATATATTACGTTTATATAATTTACTCGCTAATGCAAATGATAGAGATTTCAGTAAATTTGAAATTGAATGGGAAATTACTTATATTGATGAGATGGCAGAAGCGGAACTATTAGGAAAGCGAACTGCTGCTGCGGTTAATGCACGAAGTTCAAATCCACCCCTGATATCTGTTCGGGAGGCACGACAAATGATAAATGAAGGAAGTGTCGAATTAGACCCAGATGATGAGCCAGAGGAAAAACCATTACCAACGATTCAACAAAATCCGAATGTTCCACCGCCAAAAAATCCATCTGAACCGCAAAGACCAGAGCCACCGAGTAGATTAGTAAAACCAGTGGTTCGGGCAATGACAAACGATGAGATGGAAATGATTAAAGCATTAAACGATTTACGAGATTTACAGGCAAAGAAAGAAAAGGAACTAGGAAAAGAAATTCTAGAAGAACAGGAAAAGTTATAAAATGGTATTTGTTACAATTGATGGTGCGGATGAATTGATTGAATTTCTCAAAGAAATTACAAGTGAAAAGAAAGCAGAACAGGTATTACAAAAACTTGCAGAAAAAACCGCACTTAAAGCATTCGAATTAGCACCAGAAGATACTGGTGTAATGGAAAATGACATTCGAGTTGAAAAAGACAGTGAAGGATATAAAGTTGTTTGTGACCCAAGAAATTCATCTGGAAAGGATTATGCAATTTACAATGAATTTGGAACTTACAAAATGCCAGTTGGAACTGAAGAAAATCCATTGGCAATAACTAGCACAAGCGGTAAGGGCGCGTATAGACCATTCTTGCGACCTGCTGCATATCAAACATTAGAAGAATTAGATGACATTATAAATTCAGTTTTCTTTGGTAGAGTAATAGGAAAAAATGGATAAATCTCAAGGAGAAATGAAAAATATGCAAGGCATAATGTTGTGTAGACAACCAGGCAAATGTTGCCCCGTATTTAAAAAAGAAGGCAGAAAATATTCAGTAAGTGACAAAGGACAAACAGTGTTATTCACAAAAGAACAGTTATTTGCTCTTGGTGATGTTATAAATAAGTTGGTGAAATAAATGAGTAATAAAAATCAAAATAAAAGTAAACCAAAATCTATCGATTTACCAATAGTTGCACCATCACCCGCAGACATAACGCCACTTTCTCAATATGATGGGCAAAGACTTCAGGAAATGGTAGATTTAAACAATACTTATGGTTCATTGGTTAAACAAAAATCTCAATATGATGCTGCTATTAAAATGTTGAAAATTAGACGTGAGCAAGTGTCAAAAGGAGAAATTTCATTACCAGTTATGATTCAAATATCTCGAGCAATTTCACATGCGGAATCAAATAAAGATAAAGTTTTGAAACACTTTGATGAAGAAATAAAAGGATTGGAAGTGGCAAAACAAGGAATAATTGGAACTCTTGAACATCGAAGGGATGAATACATAGAATGTGTAATTCGTGTATCAACATTATTGAGTGAAAAAGTTAAGGATTATCAAATTAAAAATGTCTCTGGTGTTAGAACAGTAAACAAGGACATAGAAACTGCTGAAAAGAATGCACTGGAAGCAGAACTTGAATCTGTATTAAAAACCGAAAAGGCGTAAATATGCACATAGGTGAATCTGAGCCGAACAAAAGAATCATAAAATGGGGTGTGTGGTTACTCCGTAAAAAATTAGGAGAACAGGCAAACGCTAAAGCCATACACGATGATATGATTAACTGTGGAAATCTTGGAATACGATACATCGCAAATTTGAATATGGAAACCGCAGAATTTGTGAAATGCGACCATCAAAAAATAATACAATTAGAATTAGTTGAATTATTTTTATGGTTCGTTTACAAAGACACGGCATGGCGTGACCAATTCTTTTACATTCTCGATGAGATGTTAAAAGACGCAGATGAACTTCGTGCATTGATAAAACCATATGTTAAACAACCAAAAGATTGGCATGTTAATGTATGGATTGATTCACAAGGCATCACAAAAGACCAAGTGGAAAGTGGTAAAATAGCACAAGGAACTGTATCTATGGCGGAATCTGTCCATGTTAAAACAATTCAACAACGGAGATTATCTGAGATTGCAACAAGAAGTGTAAAAAGGTGATTATTATGCCATCAATTGAAAAAGGTGAAAGTGAAGAATCTTATGTTAAGCGGTGTATTCCAATACGAATAGCCGAGGGAAAATCACCCGATGAAGCCGCAGCGAGTTGCCACGGGATGTTCAAGCAACACAAAGAAAAAGGAACTCAATATACTGGAAAACCCATGGAGTTCAATTTCACCTTTCAATTACAAATATTAGATAATAGTCAAGTTTTGGATACAGAAACAAAACCAAGTAAAATGAACGAATCGGAGGATTGGGTAACGCTACGAGCAACCGCAGTGGTTGGCAATCGGATGATGAACGGTTACTTCATGTCTTACTCCGAACTTAAAAAATCATTAGACCAGTGGAACGGAACACTTCACGATATTAGTCACCTTGGAACTTCATATCCAGATAACACACCCCCGTTCAAACGAGAGAATCTTGACTATATTATAGGTTATCAGAGTAACGCCCAAGCAAATGATAAAACAAAGGCAATCACAATGGATGTGAATGTATATAAGAAATCAGAAAAATATAAATCATGGCGGTCTTTTATTGACATATGTGAGAAAGCAAATAAAACACCGAATGTAAGCGTGGCTCTAAACGCAACACCTAAGGCAATTAATGTTAGCGAACTGGAACAAACAGATAGAGAGGACTACGGTTTCAAGGGAGATGAAACGGTTATATCCCTATGCGACATTATACCAAAGGCGTTAACAACATGCATAAAAGGTGCGTGTGATGATAAGAGAGGCTGTGGACTTGCGAATAACAACTCTGTTATAGAACAGACATGCGAATCTTGTAAAAATTGTAAATGTGGAAATGAGAAACCTTCCGTTAGCGGTGCTGACGAGAAGATGACCGATGAGGATGCTAAGAAATTAGCAGACTTAAAAGAGAGGATTAGAAAATTTAAGGAGGAAAAATAATGAGTGATGAATTGAAAAACGCAGAGGCGGAGTTAGAAGCCCTGCAAAAACAAAAGGCAGAAAGATTGAAGGCAGAAGCCGATGGTCTACGGAAGGAACAGGCAGAGATTGACCGAGTGAAAGTAGAGATGGCTGCGAAGAAAGAACGTGATTCTCTGAAACAGGAGATTATCGAAGCAATCGGTAAAACTCAAGACATCGGTATCAGCACGACAGGCAATGCAACCAAGAAACCGAAATCCGACCTCAGTGTGTTCAGAAACAAATATCTGAAGAACCACAAATACGTTCCCATCGAATACGGTAGCACAGAGTGGGTTACTGGTGGATATGATTTCGTTGATTCAGATGCCGCTTGTGACAATGACGTTTCATCTTGGACACCCAATGAAACATTCGCCAGTATGATTTGGAGTGCATTTTACTGCAAGGGGCAATTAGCGGGTAAAGTTACAGTTCGTGGCGTAGATTTTGCTCGTGGTGCGGGAGATACCGTATCTATCCGTATTCGAAGCAAACGCACAGCGCAAGGACCACTCGGACCATGTGAGTGTCTGTCTTGTGTCTCAAGTGCATTTACCAAAGTGAGTTTACACCTGGATTCATACGGTGACCTCGCTGAAATCTGTGAACTCGACTTACAACTTGCGGGAGATGTAGTAAAGGATGGTATCCTTGAGGATATGTCATCTGCTCTTGCTGAACAGGTCGATACCGAAATCTGGGCACAACTAATAGGTTCTGGTGCTGCACACGTTCACCTTTCAGAGTGTTGCTCTGGACCAAGTCTCGATGGATGTTGCTTCCAAGCAATCGGACTATACAATCTGATTATCACACAAGAAGCAAACATGAGAGCCGCAGGTTACAGACCTGACAAAATCATTCTCGGACCTCAACTCGCTGCATACTTTAAATACCAACAGGCAAACAGTCAACAGGGATTCCAAGTTTCATTCAATGGAAATGAACTTTCCAAGATTGGAAGCATGGATGTAATTGAATACAACTGTGCAACTGTCTGCTCAACTGTTACCAACTCAACTGTTGCAGTAATTCTCGATTCAAGTCGAGCAGTTGGAGAAGGATGGGGTATGAAACCGAAACTAGAACAGGAACGAAACATCGATTGTGATTCAACAACTGTGGCAATCCACATGTATGTTGGTATCGATGACCTCGACACTGGTGCAATTCGGTTAATCAGAACACCTGACGCATGTTAAGAGGACTAAATCCTCTTTCTTATTCTTTAGAATAGGAGGCAAATATGGCACGAGATGACTTTCCCGAACTACCACCCAACTTTCCAGATGGCTACATTCCATTTTTCATGCGTGTAGATGTTGGCGAGTGGTGGGATTTCGACAATACATCAAACTTCTGGTGTTGCAATGAGGGCGGAATCAGCATGGAAATGTGGTTCTACCTAGATATGTATTTCTTACTGTATATAATGATGGAATACGGGAATTTTGACTGTCCAATAGATGCAGAAACTTCATTTTATATTTGGGATGAATGCTATGAAAATGTGGCATTCACATTTGATGTTTCTAATGTAACAGATAGCGGATATGGCGAATCAACAATGACGGGTGGAGAATTTAAAGAAATGATTCTCACTATAGCGGCAAACAATGAAACATACGAACCTTACATTTGGATGCAATCAGGCAATGGAATGTGTTTAGCAACTGATGACAACGCCGATAACGAAATAAGGTTTTTCACATCCGATGCATCGGTAAATGTAGACCCAGGTGACGGATATTATTTCTGTTTTGGGGTTAGCACACCAACGCCAGGTATAATGGATTCAGTGATTAGTGCGGCATCTATGTCATCACCAACTGCATACGATAGGAATATTTATCTAAACCCATCATATCACGGATTAGTTAAATTCGGTGAGTATTCAACAGGTGGAACTAAATTAATAACTGGTTACATAACCATCGTTGATTCGTCTGGTAAAATCCGTAAACTTGCGGTAATAGACGATGAAGATGAATACCAAGAACAATATCAGGCAGTATAAGGGGAAGAACCCCTTCTTTAATTCTTTCGTGGGAATAAAATCCGTTCAACTCGGAGAAAGAAAATATGCAAGAAAAAAATTGGGATATTCAAACGCCCTCAGAATTTATATGCACGGACAACCACTATTTGATAAAAGGTATCAAGTATGCACGAGTTACACGGATAAATAGCATTATCGACAAGCCCGAGCTTCGTGCTTGGTATGCTAAAACGGGGGCTACCAAAGCAAAGGAAATATTAAAGACACGTTCAGGCTTCGGTTCAACGGTTCACAAATTAATAGAAGTCACATTGAAGGGTGAAAAACTTTCCGATAATTATGATTCATTTTTAATGGATAGTATGACAGTATTTGGAAAGTGGCTCGGATTGCACAAAATAGAAACACAAGCATTAGAACAACACCTGTGGAGTGAAACCTATCATTATGCGGGAACTTGCGACTTCATTGGACTATTTGACGGTAAAGTTTACATATTAGATTGGAAAACATCTCGAGGAATATATGATGAATATTGGATTCAAATGGCAGCATACGTAAATGCCTTTGAAGAACAAACTGGAATAAAAGTATATGGTGTTGGAATATTACAAATTCGTGACGGTGAATATAACTTTGTCACCAAATCATATGAAGAAATAATGGGAATATATTTTCCAGTATTTCTTGCTGCAAAATTAATTTACATGTGGAAGTATGGAAATGACCTCTGAATACATAAAAAATTGGTTTAAAAATAATCCAAAAAAAGTAAAACAATATTCAATAAATACAAGGTTGAAAAATACTGAAATAATGAAACAATTAAAAATCAACGGTTGCTCAATTTGTGGATATAACAAATGTTATAAGGCATTAGATTTTCACCATGTAAATCCAAAAACAAAAAAATTTAATATCACAGTAACATCATTAAATTCAATGGGATTAGAAAAAATATTAAAAGAAATAAATAAATGTATTTTAGTGTGTTCTAATTGCCACGATGAAATAGAGTGGGGAGATTAAAATGAAGAATTATTCAGTAACTCAACCGAAAGAATACGGAATATATTCACTTGGGGATAATGTATATACAGAAATATATATAAAAAATAAAGTCGGTGTTCTCGATGACCCAAGTTCCGTGTCAATTTCAATTACGTGTCCTCACGAAAAAGCATTGGTTACAAATGCGTCAATGCCAACTTCCGCAACTGGTGTTTATTATTATGATTATTCAATTCCAACTGATACTTGTTATGGTATATTTAAGATAAAGATTGATACATATACGGCAGATTCACGAACTTATTTCAATTTCGTTGTATTTCCTTGGGATGTTGTTTCTCGCATTCGTGAATTATCTGGTGCATTTCAACAGAGTGATATGTCCGATTATAAATTATCACTAATTGCATGGAATGCATATGAAGAAACACTTAGGGAAATATATGAACTATATACAAATGAAACACCACTATCAGACCCAACATCTGGTTTATATTTAGATGGTGTAAATACTCATTTCCAGGTAAGAAATTATCCAATATCTGATGTTGGCGGTGACGAGATAGTTACAGGTAATGATGATGCAACAATACATGAATCAGATTTAGACTTCTATTATAATGATTCAATTGGTGATATGTATGGAGGAATCATACGAGTAATAGACGCAAAATCAGGAATAGTTGCACTTACAGATTTATCTGGAAACCCACTACCGTCTGATACAAAAGCATTAAAAATAACATATTATGCAGAATCACCAACATATAATCAAGACCTCATGCGTGAGGCAGTTGCTTACCTCGCTGCACATAAAGCACTGATTGCATTTAAGAGTTTAGATAAAGCAACTCTTGCTGATTTACAATCTAATCGTGCAAATGAAAGTCAAAGATTCCTAAAACGATATGAAGATTTAATAGAACAAATTGGATTCCCAATGATTGGAAGTGGCAAATGACGTTTTCAAGTTTTGACCCACGAGAAGTATTACGCACAATTATAACAACTGCTGCGGATTTATTTCAAACTGGAACAGACCAGAGAATAATTACAATAACTGATGCTAATGGAAATGTTTACCAGATACCAATTTATTTAACTGAAGAATCAAAATCGGATATATTACCCCCACTTCCATTTGTAGAATTGGGGTTGTTACATGAGAGTGCAGCACCACAGGATATTCGTGCTTCAACAAGAAAACATGAGGCGGTAATAGATGTTAATATTTATTGGCAAAAGAGTGATGATATAGCACAAAATAAATTTGGTAAATTAATATCAGACAAATTATGTGATATAATTAGAATAAATCAATGTGGAACTGTAACGGGAACACACTTTATAAATGTTACAAACACTGGTCGTGTTCTTACAGAAAACTATGCAAGGCAAGTTGTATACCATAGAATAATGGAAGTCTACGTGCTTTGGTATGACAGACCTTAGAATAAAAAAAGAAATTGAAGGAGGAAAAATAAATGGAAGAATTTAATAAAGAAAAAATTGTAGCAATAGGAAAACTACATATTGAAGTTTTCGGTCCTGATGGTCAATTGAAAGATGAACGATTAGTTCACAATACCATCATGGCAGTTGGAGATGCCCACATCGCTAAAAAAATGACAGGAACGAGTGAGGTTTCAATGGGATATATGGCGGTTGGAACAACTGACGCAAACGACAATTCAGCACAAACAACTTTAGGTGCAGAAGTAGATAGAAATGCACTAACAAGTAGAACTCAAGGTGGTGGTGGTGATGATAACGATGTCATATACATTGGAGATTGGGCAGCAGGTGATGCCACCGCAACTTTAAAAGAAGCAGGTATTTTTAATGATGTTGCTGCGGGAACAATGCTATGTCGTTCAGTCTTTGCGGGTATCGTCAAAGGTGCTGCTGATACACTTAAAATTACTTGGACAATAACATACGGTGCTTCATAATCGGATTAAAATAAGGAGGAAAAACAATGACGAGTTTAGGACTACCCTTTCAGGGTGAAATACGTTATTATGTAGAATCTTCATATGGTGTTGGTTCAGTTCCCACTCATGCGGGATTACCAATTTCTATTAAGGTTCTTGACGCTAAAGTGAGTGTTGGAGACAAACACAAAGGACTACGTGGAATAGATGCACCAGAAATATGTTATCTACTTGAACAATGTGATGACTTCTCATTTCATTTAGAGTATATTCCACAATGCGGAGATACACTATTTGAAGATGCAGTTATTCGTGATGGTGCAACTTGTGCATTAACATCGGTAGCATTTTATCTAACGACAAATTCATGCACAAGTCCAACTGGAAAAGATGCAACTGCTTATTGGATAAAAGGTTCGGTAAATAAATCATGTAAAGTTTCATCGAGTATCAATAATGAATATATATATGTTATGGATTTCGATGTAAAAAGTGTAGTTACCGATTCAACTCCAACTGGTGCAATGCCATCTCCATTAGCGGGTGATATCTGTGCATTTAATGTTGCAGGTTCAATTAAAGCGAATGGTAACGATTTGGCGTATATCACAAATTCAATTGATTTCACAATTGATAATGGAACAAAGAGTTATTTTGACCATGATTCACTTGATAAACAATATGCATTTGCAGGTGAATTAAATATCTCAGGTTCTTGTGACATATCACTAAATGAGGGCGGTGGAAAACACTTTTCTGATGTGCTGAATCAGTATGATTTGGATATAGTGATTGCTCTCGGTGGTGCGGGATGTCCAGAAATAACACTCAATGACTGTAAATGGAAAAACAGTGAAATTGATGTGAATATATCTGGTGATATAATGAAAGAGAACGCACCGTTCACTGGAAAGACCATATCATACGCAACAGTGTAAGGGAGAAATCCCTTTCTTTATTCTTTATCCCTCCGTGATGGACCGATAAAAAGGTGTGGGTTCAATTCCCGCAGGGGGGTCTGAGGTAAACCATGTCTAAACAATATAGTTTAAAATTTGTGAATGAAGGAAAGTCCTTCGAAATGCCGTTGTGGACTGTGGCAAAACATGAACTACTTTTGGAAATGATGATACCATTAGATGAAAAACTAAGACTTAACGTAATTAAACAAAAAGATTATGACAAAATGTATAGATTACAAATGATTCTATTATCAATGCATGATGTAGATTTAAAAGTTACAGAAAATGATTTAAAATCTATGCACCCAGATGATTTCATAGACCTTTGGTATGCTGTATTCAATTCAGGTAAATCTGGAATAGAAGTGAACAATCAGGATTTTCAGAAAGGGGCATAGAACCCCCAGATTTAACAATTGAAGAACAATTAAAAAATTTAATAGAATGGCGATATAAGGTATATTTAACGGTTGGTAATATGTCTGATATATTAAATATGTCATTTAGAGATTTCAAAGGTGTCATAAATCAAATGATATATGAAAATAAACCGTCAAATCAGAGAATGAAAAAATTATCAACACAACAAAAAAAGATGATTGCAGATAAAATTGCACAAAAAGGGTGATTTAATGGCAGATGTAGTTAAAAGTGTAACAGTAAAATATTCTCAAACTGGTATGGCAGAAATGTCAAGACAAGTAGAAAGTTACACTGGTAAAGTTAGAACAATGACAAGTCAAACACAAAATGCCGATGGTGTTTGGACAACAATGAAAACAACACAATATGCAGCAGCGACATCAACAAGTAAACTAGGAACTGCCTTAAATAGCACCATGATGAGATTCATAGGATTAAATGCCATAATTAGTATGGGTTCACAGGCATATCAAGAATTAAGACAATTCATTGATGAGAGTGTTCAGTCATTCCGTTCATTTGAAATGCAAATGTCAGAAGTTAGTTCAATTCTGGATTCAACGACTCGTGATACATTACCATCGTTAGAAGTTGGTATCACACAATTATCAGTTAGATTTGGAAAATCTGTTGGTGATATGACAAAAGGATTATATGATATAGTATCCGCAGCATTTGACGTTAATGACGCAATAGGATTATTGGAAGTAGCAACAAAGGCGGCAATAGCGGGAGTTACCACAACCGAGAGTGCGGTTAAAACATTAACGGGTGTTTTGAATGCATACGGTTTATCCGCAGCACATGCGGGAGAAGTTTCTGATAAATTATTTCAATCGGTTATCCGTGGTGTTTTTACATTTAAAGATTTAGAGGGTTCACTTGGTTATGTTACACCAATAGCAGCAAATCTTGGTGTCTCAATCGATGAAGTAACTGCTGCAATGTCTGCTGCAACAAGACAAGGGCAACATATTGATTCAGTAACTAGAGGTCTTGGTCTTTTAATGCAGGGAATTGCAGACCCAACAAAAGAAGCAGCAGATGCAGCAAAGAAATATGGAATTGACATGTCTGCAACCGCATTAAGAACAAGCGGATTAACTGGTTTTTTAAAACAATTATCTGATGCAACAGAAAAATATGGTATGCAAATTTTACCAAAATTAATTGGAAACATGAGAAGTTTGCGGGTAGCACTTGCATTAACTGGTGATACTGGATTTGCAGGATTCACAGAAGATATGGATTTGTTAACAACTGCAACTGGAAGAACCGATGATGCTCTTGCAGCGATGATGAATACACAACAACAAATGGCTAATATCTTAGAACAATCCATGCAAAAGGTAGAAAGAAGTATCGGTGAAGCGTGGAGTGGTGTTGATATCTGGTGGAAAAAATCACAATTATGGTGGGGAACTTTATTGTCTGGTGGAGATGCAGACCAGGCAGTTAAAAGTTTCGATGATGCTGTTTATAAAATTAGACAGGCATACCTAGATAATTTGGTAACTCCAATGGAAAAAGGTGAAAAAACAGTTTTTGAAAAATTGCAATCTGGCATGTCTGCAAATACGGCAGTTCCTTGGAAGGCAATAACAGATTACTCAAAGAATGCGACAGACCTTGAAAAATATAATATGCAATTAACTGATGTTGCAGCAGCAGAAACAGCGTTACTTCAAGTAAGAAGTGAAGCGGGAAAAGACAAAACAGTTACTCGTGGATTAAACACGCCAGTAACAACTGAAGCAACCCTAAAGGCTGGTAAGAATTTAGACATATTAAACACTAAATTAACCGCACTAGGAATAGCAAATGTTTCTACATCAACCACAGTTAAAGAATTAAATATTGTGATGGATTCATTAACTAACACAAATAATTTGGCAACTGCGGAAGTGGAAAGTCTTACCACAGCACAATCAAATTTAAGACCGTCAGTTGACCAAGTAAAATCAGCATTTGAAGATATGGATTCAGCAATTGAGGATACAAGAACAAATATCATAATGTTGTCTAGTAAGGTAGAAGATTTACAGTCAATATTGAATACTCCATTTAAAGGTTATGAAAATATGCTTCAATACGGAATTGCTGTTTCAGAAGCACAGGGAAAAAATGAAAAGTTCTCAGAATATTCTGGAATGGCTGCAAAGTATGGTGCAGAATACATAAATGAATTTACTGGCGTATTCGATAAGTATAACAATAGCATGGATTCGGTATTAAAAACAATTTATGAATATAATTCTGCACTGGAAGATACAAAGAAGGAAACTGAAGCAGCAGAAAAGGCAAACAATGATTTGGCTATTGCTATGGCTAGAAACAACATTGAAATGCTTAAATTACAATTACTCGGTATGATGAGAAGGCATGGAAACACAAGAACAGAGAAGAAAATGATGAAACAACTTGAAATTGAAAATACACAATTAAGGATTCAAGAAATGGAAAATCAATATAATGCAGATGTAAAACACAATGCTGCAACAAATTCAGCGAAACAGACGGCATATGATGAAGCAACTGCCATCTTAAATGCATATATAGATAATGAAAGACACAATTTGTGGATATTGATGGACACAAGAGATGAAGATACACAAAATTTAAAAGATAACCTCGCAGAACAGAAAAAATTATTAGAAGATACACAAGCAACATTAAAAGTTGAAGAAACAAAATTACCAAAACAAGAGACTGAGCAAGACAAAACATTACGTGAGATTGCAAATAACCCACTCCAAGCAGCACAATATAGAAATATATTCGGACAGAGTTCACTAGATGCATATGGTGGGTATGTTCCTGGACCATATGATATGATGAAAGACCTTCAAAAAACGGGTAGATTTGCAGTAAAGGGATATGCAGAAGGCACTGATTATGTTCCATCAACTGGAATATACATGTTGCATAAAGGTGAATCAGTATCACCAGAAGGTAAAAATGGTGGTAGCGGAGTTTCAATAGGAAATATCACCATATCAATACCAGTAAAGACCGATGCAAGTCCAAAAGATATTGCAGCAGCAGTTACGATGGCAATAGATTCACAGATTATGAAATATGATTCAACTGGAAAACTTTCATCAAAATTTAGGAGACGATAAATATGTCACTTGACGACCAGAGATATTATGAGGTTCTATACGGATTTTATCCAAATCATTGGGCATTCAACTTTGGTTTATTCTCAGCACATCACTATATGTTAGATAGAGATTATATCGATTCTAGTTGTGATACAACTGATTCAACACTTGCAGCAACAACAGTTTACTTTTTATATCCATTCTATACGAAAAAGATTTATTTCGTTGAAGGTGTTATAAAAGGATATGTTGTGTATGAGGCAAGTGGTGGTGCAACCCAGGTAACATCATATAGAGTTACATTATGTAAAATGGGTTCTAATAACGATGATGAAGAATTGATTTCAACTGGACACATTATTGTAAATAAAGCACTTGCCTGGAATGCAGGTCTTGGAATAGGAGACAGCGTGTGTTTTCCATTCTGGATTGACTGTTGGGAAGAAAAGAAGATAGAAGATGAGGAAAGACTATACGTTAAAGTTGAAGCGGTATGCACAAATGTTCATTGTGTGCTATTGCACGGAAACGATGCAAGTTTACCAGACTTTAAAATTGAAATACCCGTAAGAGGATAAACATGCCAGGTCCATCTGTTCCAACTATCGCATTATATACGCTAAATACAGCACAAGTTCCGATGGTTTTAAGACCAAATGGAGTGGGTGCGATAGATGATTTACCAACAAGCACTGGTGACGGATGGGAGTGCGTTGATGATGTTATTGCAGATGATGATGCATCTTATGTTTACAATAGTTATGTTTCTGAAGTTAGCGACCTATGGACAATAGACCCGCCAACTCCACTCGGAGATATAACATCAGTCCGAATAGTTGCCAGGGCGAAATCTAATATAGACCCACAGGCATCGTTAGGAATATATAAAATATTATATAGTATCGATGGTGGAACTACAATAGAAGAATCAATTGATTTTGGACTTACATCGAGTTATGCAAATATTAGTTATACTTGGGAGAAAGAATTATCAAGTGCAACTGATTGGACATGGCTAGATATCGCAAATCTTCAAATAGGAATAATTTGTAGTTCACCAAGTATGTCACCAGGAACATCTGATTTAACATTAAGACCAACATCTGATTCTTCTTATCTTGGTGTTCGTGGTTATCCTGGTTATACAACTGCGAATCTATGGAGTTTTGTAGATGATACAACACCAGATGATGATTCAACTTATATATTTTGTAATTATTGGTTATCTGGTGGAAATGCAAAATTCAATATGACAAACCACACTGTTGAAACTGGACCAATAACTTCCGTTACTGTTTATAATAGAAGCAGAAATAATGTAGTTAACGGAAATATGATTGCAAATTCCATAACGACACATGGAACGGTTTATACCGCAACTGGAAAAGCATTAACGATGCAGTATGCATTATATACAGATACTTGGTTATTAAACCCATTCACCAATGCTGCATGGACATGGGCGGAAATAGATGCGCTAATCGTTGGATTCGTTCAATACTTTTATATGGGAAGTTCTGGAGAAGAACCTAGAACAACACAATGTTATGCTGTTGTAAATTATAGTCCAGTGTTTTATAGTCCTGAAATAAGAACGACACAATGCTATGCTGAAATTAGGACTTCATCAGATTCAACTTGTTATCTTCCAAAACCAGTTGATATTCAAGTAATTCAAAATATTAATATAAATGCTTTAAACTTCTGGTCTGGAGACAGGGAAGTTTACGGATTAGGTCGTTCATCAAAGAGAATGATACTATCTGGTGTTCTCTGGGATGGTTGCACCGATGGCGTATCAACCTGTGAGGATATCATACACTGTATTAGAGCATTAGGCAAATTGAAACAATCAATAAACATCGCAGGTTTACGATACACCGAAATGAATACTGATTATATAACTGGAAATGCAATAAATTACAATATAATTTCATTCGGATGGCATCAAGTTGCTAAGAAAATAAACACATATGAGTGGATGTTAGAGTTGGAGTTCTGTGATTAAAATGGCGAAAATAACGACAGTTCTCATCAAAACACGAGAGCAATACAGTGAACTCGGTTTTTCCTGGGTAGAAGATAAAGATAGGATGGTCTATCACGAACAGGTTTTATGCGATGCCCACATGCCACTAGCAATAAAAATAGATGGTGATTATACACCAGATTTGCTTAAATTTTTATCACATACAACTACAGAATTGACATCTGATAAAAATAAATGGAATATCACATATAAGATATTAATAAAAACATCAAAAAAAGTTGAAAAAATAAACTATAGAACAATAGAAGAAAAAGAATCAATCGGTCCTGACGGGAATATTGGTAAATCTGCCGTTACTGAGGAATATAAAGAAATAGTAACAGAATTAAATTCAACTTGGAAAGACATAAAAGACCTATCTGAATTAAAAATTAATAAAAATGAAATATTTATTATTGATATCTGTGGAAAAAGAAAGGCAATATTTGGAGTAAAACAGACAGATATAATACCAAAATTAGAATTTTCAAAATTAGTTACATCAACATTATCTAAATATGCGTGGTGGAATGCAAGTTGGACATATAAGAAAAAAGTAAATCTATCAAATGCATCTTCTGGATATCAAATAAAATTACTTATCGGTAGTGATACCGGAGAAGGAAGTTGTAATGTAGATTGTAATAGTCATTGTAATACTGATTTTAGTGATTTAAGATTTACAAATTCTGCTGAAAATGCAGAACTTGACTATTGGATACAAGGATATACAGTAGACGGTGTTGCAACTATTTGGATTGAAACAAATGGAGACACTGAATTTTATATGTATTATGGAAATGCTGCTGCATCGACAACTTCAAGTGGTGCAAATACATTTCAATTCTTTGATGATTTTCCAGGTAGTTCATTAGATTCTAGTAAGTGGGATACAACAGGAAGTCCTGGAATAACTGTTGCTAGTGGGGAATTATCTTGCAATACAAATGGAACAAATAACTATATTAAAATTAAAACTGCGTATGGAAAAAACTATCGAATTGTTTCAAGACTAAAAGACATATCTAGTTATTGTTGGCAAGGCATTGGTTTTGCTTTAACTCCCGCATCTCCATATAATAGTCCTGTATATGCAGCAAAAGGTGCAGGTGGTTCAGCAATAGGTAGAACATATTGGGGAGATGGTTCACATTCATATCAATATGGTGATGTATATAGTTCTATCTACACTTATCATATTTGGGAAGTTCAAAGAACATCAACAAATATAATATCATATTGCAATTCCGTATCTGTTGCAAATTCATCAACGTATGTTCCAAGTGGAGACATCTACCCATCAATAGGATGCGGTAGTTTTTCAAATGGCGACCAACGTGGTGTTTACGATTGGATTTTTGTTGCCAAAAGACCCGATACTTTAACAACTGTTTCAAGTTTTGGTGTTGAAGAATCTGGAGGCGGTGGAGGAACTGCACATACGAAATCTCTTACAAGTTCACTAACTATCTCCGATTTAATTACTCGAACATCCGTGTGGAAAAGAACCGTAGCGGATACATTATCATTATCAGATTTAATATCAAAAAAACCTGGGAAGGGATTTTCTGAATCACTATCAATATCAGATGACTTTCAATATTTACGTGGATTGTTGCTATCAGAAACACTAACACTATCGGATGCAAAGGCATTCACATACGGAAAAAATCTATCAAATACCCTATCAATATCCGATGCAATAGCACGAACATTCGGATGGAAATTATCGGATTCATGTGCAGTATCCGATGCCATAGCAACACTAAAATATATTAATAGAAATTTCTCAGAAACATTAACAATATCCGATGATTTTAAATATTTAAGAGGATTAGATTTATCTGATTCGGTATCGTTCTCCGATTCAAAATCATTCACATATGGAAAGAACCTATCGAATACGGTAACACTCAATGACCTAATTAGGAGACAAATTGGATTTATCAGAACATTTAGTGACACTATTGCAATATCTGATTCGTGTATCACAAGTCTATATACCGCATACTTTAAAACACTATCTGATACACTAGCATTAAATGACCTCATTAAAACCGCTACGGCTTTTAATAGGTCTATCAATGAAAATCTAACAATGACAGAAACATTTGTAAAGGCATTCTATAAAAATATTAGTGATACATTAACATTAAAGGAATTAATATTATTTTTTAAAACAGCAGCATACTTACTTTCAATATACGATACATTGGCGTTAACATCGGCAATGACTATATTAAAGAATCAAACGCTAAGTCTTTCAGATACATTGGCTATATCTGATTACATCATGGCGATATCTTCAAAGGATATGGAAATGTTGGATTCCACTGGTGCTATCCTGGTTTATCTCCGTAGACCGTATTGGGATAATTTGGATGGAAGTCTTGGGTTTAATTCAATTGGGTTTTCATTCAGAAGCGGAAATTACACATCATATATCGAAGATATAAACGATGAGAGAATCACATTCACTGGATATGAGAGTGCAGATGATGTATTAACTAGATTCAATAAAATCGCAGACATAGCAGACAACGGAACGGAAATAACGATTTCACTGTTGGGAACTGAGTGGGATGGAACATACGTGATAGACAGTTTCACATATAAACCCATAGGATTAGATGTATTCGAATACACATTATCTTTAAAGTTGGTGAGGTAAACATGAAGAAAGTAATGAAAAAGGTTGATAAAGACGACATGAAACTGTTAATTCAGGCAATAAAACAATTCACGAGGGAAACTAAGGATGACGAAATTATTGCTGCCTCATCAAAAGTAACGAGTAAGGACATACTATTTTATTTTTTAGCACAGAATCAAGCATTGGAAACTCGTGTAACACGTATTGAAACAACTCAGAAAATGCTATGTTGGTTCGTGGGAATATCAATATCTGTAATAGGATTGGGAATAAGCGTGTTCAAATGGTAATAGAGATAGCATCGATGTTCATTGTATTGATTGCAATATTCACGTTGCTTAGAGTTCGAAACTGGATGTATAAGAAACGTGGATTTAACGTTGGAACATACGAAGATGCAATAGTCTGTGTATCATTTTTCATTGGATTATTTTCAATCGGTATATTAACAAAGGAGAAGATATGGATACTACTGGCATTACCTTTTTTTGTTTACCTCTTAACGCCAGTTATCCTATTTTCAATGAGACAGTGGAAGGAATTTTTAGGATTATTAGATAGATATATAAGGAGATAAAATTATGGGAGAAGTAAAGAAAACTTGGTGGAAAAGTAAAACCCTATGGCTGAACGTCATAGCATTGGTTGCAATGCTCGTTCAATCAAACTATGGGTTCGTTATTGCAGCAGAAGAACAAGCAGCACTTATTGTGGTTGCTAACCTAATAATGAGAGCAGTAACAAAAACTGGATTGGAACTGTAAAACAGTTCCTTTATTCTTTAATTATGAAACCGCCAGTTAAATTTATTGCATGGGGAAATCATCATTTATATTATGGGATTTCATTTCTTGCATTTGGAACTTATAATTTAATATTGGGAATCGGTAATGGTAATTTAGATTCGCTAAGTCCTCTATGGATAAGCATTATGGGAGTTGGCGTATTCTGCATTATCGATGACCTAATAGAACATCTAATAACAAGAGAAACCCCATTAAGAAAATTGTATCTTTTTTTATTTAAAATGAAAGAATAAGGGCGGAGGAATTGACCCTTATTCTACGATATACCCGTTATTCTCACCTATTCAGTTGAATTTGTGTAAACGTCACCGTTCTCTTTTTTCTTTTTTTCTTCATACGGGCACAGTAGCCGTCTATAAAGTTCCAATTTGCAGCATTCCAGTGCCCCTATAATCTCATTGTAACGGGCATAGTTTGCACCATCTAATTGCCTGTCGATTATACGGGTAAACAGATAGTTCAACTCACCTGCGGTCAATCGGTTCAGTTCCGCACTCACCAAGAACGGGAACATAACTGCCTTAAATTTCTTCCTGTCCTCAATTTTTATATACGGCATTTTATTCACCCTTTAAAAAAATTTTCTTACAAAATATATTCTTCGCTTTCAATTCATACATTTGTGTAATTGCTACACAACCAGGAAGATTATTTACTTCAACTTTATACGGAGTTTCTTCAACATATAATCCAAATTTAAGAAATTTCCTAAGAATTGGTTTTTGCCAAATATTTTTTATTTTTGATTTTAAATATTCATCTCTCTCTACATATATTTTTTTAGAAATATCACTAACAAATTTTTCATATGTTGTTATCATTTTATCACTTCCTTTTCATCATTTTCATTTCAAATTCTAGTGCCTTATCCTCATCCTTTATGTGAAATACATAGTGACACATCTCATGGTAAAACACACCAATCCAATGGTGGGCATCTCCATTATAATTAAACGGATAATATAAATCTATTCGACCCGAAGGGTAGCACAACCCCAAAACGTGTTCTTTAAAACTTCGCCTGAATCTAATTCGCTTTGGTTTTGGTATTTGATAATATGCACAGAATATTATAACCGCATAATCGAATTTTGTATAATTATCTATCTTGTAATTATTCTCATTCTCGAGATAAAATTCGTTCAATAGTCTATACATCTTTTTACACTTATATAACGGTGGCATTAGCATTCTCATTTTTTCTTTCCTCCAACTTTCTTTCTCTGTTTTATGAGTTCCTCTTGTATCTCTTTTAACATAGCCCAGGTCATGTAACGACTTACACTATTCTTATCCTCATATTCCTTCTCAGACCGTGCCAGTTTAAAGACACGATAAGATAAGAAACCCATCATCACACACGCCAATAGGTAAATAAGAACCAGTGGCATTGAGAACACGTTAGAAACACCGATTTGAGCAAGAACGAGAGGGAATAGTGCAGCAAGATATATGAAATCCTTAAACATTCCAATATAATATCCCCCCTCACCGTAGTATGTTCGCCCCATCGTGAAGATATCTCTTGCCCGTTTTAATCCGAATCTCGATGACGATGTTGACTTATTTACATCCAAGTTATCGGAGTATTTCGATAGGTCTTTGAAGTATTTGTGATAAGGATATTTCTTTTCGGTCATTCTATAAACACCCTTCGTTTTCCCTCTTTTCTTGTATATATATAAACCCAACCCTTCTCACGCATGTCAAATTTAGGGAACTCACTCCCGTAGCGTTCTGTAATTATGTCCAACTCTTTCGCTATTTCACTCCAATTTCGTTGTTCACCGAAACAACAGAACGGCACGATTTTCTCACCACGATTTGTAATTTCTGTGGTGACGAATCTATATGGACTTAGTTTTTTTGGCATATCCTTCCTTCTTCAACCATTGTATAAATTCATCTAAAGTTTTAAAACGGTAATCTACGTAAACTCGAATCCACGGATGTTCACTGTATCGTTCACTGACAACGAACACGAGTTTTCCCGTTTTATGTGCGTGTGATATTTCAAATGCAGTTCCGAGACTTGGTTCGTGTATGATTGTAAATAGTCCATCTCGATTATCTATGTTCGATAAATCCCTGTAAACGAGTTCCTCACAATCCGCTTGTGTCCGTTTAAATCTCAGGCAATCATTCGCTGTTGGACTTTTTGATAGTATCAACCTGCGGTCCTTTCGTGTCATAGCATCAAAGAATGGATTATGCAGGTTTAAATTATACTGTCGTTCTAATTCCAACTCGATTATGCGGATTTCATGTCGTCTTTCGAAGGAGTGGGCAAGGTATAAATCCAGGGTCTTTGTTTGTTTCATTTATTCACCGCCACCATATAAATCATTATCGCAATAATCTTCTTCAAGTGGTGGGATAACTGCAACATATTTACTATCGAAATCATCATTATTTAATATTTTGAACAATTCTGATTCTACGAATGGTTTTGGAATATTTGATTTTTTATGTCTCCATCCAATTCTATTCGCTATGTAAATATTCAATATCAATTGCGAAATAGCCACCGATAGTGCCAGGTAGACGTTAAGTAACAAATACCCTGCAATAACTAATGCCAGGGATGTTAATTTAAGTCTAAAGTGCGTTATACTGAATGCTGAAACATCGTATTGTTTATTCTTGAATAGTTTCCATGCCTGTTTTAAATCTGCACCAACAAATCCAACACTCGCTGCGGTCAATATTAGGTCTGCTATCATTTTTTTATCTCTCCATTTTCTATAAGATGCATTTCATAGTGACAATTTGCACACAATATTACACATTTATCAATTTCATTAATTAATTGCTTCATCCCAACCGTTCCAGAATCAACATTGAATTTTTTATATTTTTTAGTAACATGATGGAAATGCAATATTTTTATATGTTTATTATATCCGCATATTGCACAACCATTTGATTTAATATCATTTAGAAAGCACCTAATTTTTTGTCTGTGTTTTTCTGAATATTTATTATATCGTTTTCTATTTATTTTTCGATATTTTTTATAATATTTTTTAGCGTATGCTTTTCTATCGAACAATTTATATCAACCCCATGTATTTATAAATAGCGTTCACCCCTATCTGCGAATATTACAACGATATTTGTTTTCTTATCTTTAGGCTGTAAGTTTGCAACGAATAGTGCAGCACATAACGCAGCACCAGAACTCGGACCTGCTAGGATACCCTCTCTCAGTGCAAGGTCTTTTATTGCACGTTTCGTTTCTGCACTGTTCACGCAAATCACTTGGTCTATTTCCCTGCGGTCAAATATCTTCGGTCTGCGTTGAATATGTAAGTTTTTTAATCCCTCAATCTTGCTTTTTGGGTCTGGCATTGCACCGTAGATTGTCCATCCAAACGGTCTTAAATATTTTGCACAACCCATTATAGTTCCAGTTGTTCCCATAGCACAGACCAAAATATTACTAAAATTTTCTAATGCCTTTAAACTCCAATCGCAATACATGAAATAATCAGCCAAATACGCATATATCTCTGGTGCAGTTGTTTTATAATGACACTCGATGCTTTCTACATTATCATATTGATTTAGCCAAACGTAATTTGATTTTGCAGCCATTCCCTCAACTAAGCCAATGCAATCGTCAATCGTTCCGTCAATTATTTCAACGGTAGCACCGAATGCTCTCATCATCTTAATCTTTTGTTTTGCAGTTGACTTTGGAACTAGAAGTTTGCACGGAAAACCGTATTTTACCGCAGCAATAGCCAATCCAATGCCCGTATTTCCAGATGTTGCCTCAATAATGGTGTCGCCTTTCGTTAAATAACCCTTTTCTATGGCGGTTCTAACCAACCAATCGCCAACTCGGTCTTTAATTGACCCACCGATTGACACGCCCTCTAGTTTGGCAAATAATCGGACATTATCGGTTGCATATGTTTTTAATTCTACCATCGGTGTTTCCATTATTCTTCCTCCAATTTATTATATTCTTCTTCTGATATTATAATACCACAATCTTCGCATATATAATAATAATATGAATAATGATGTTTAAGATTTCCATATTGTGCAAAGCATTTTTCCCTTCTTAACCAAACATGCTTTCTTTCTTCCATTATTTCACCTATCCTAATCCTAGTAAAACATGTTTACCATCTGTAGCAACGTGCTTGAAATCTGAATTGAATATAACATATTTTGTAAATCCACGCATTTGACAGAATCTAATTGCCTCATCGAGACTTGTTTGTTTTGTATATTCAATGTGTTTAATATCTTTTGGTGTAACATATGGTTTTAATATATGAAATGATTCTTTTTCAGTATCAGTCATTTTTGAACAATCCCTTTTTATATCTTCAAATGTGGAAGGTTCTTCATCCCACCACCATATTACCCAAATTTCATAGTCTACCATTTTTACCTCTAAAGAATGAAAGAGATAGGATTTAATTCCTATCAACTTCGACTTTCAGGTTGTATCCTGGTTTTCCTCTGCTTGTCTTGAACATACCAATATAAGTGATTCGCACTAGGTCGCCTTCTTTAACTTCGTTTCGTTCCATCTGTTTTATCAACAGAGTTTTTCCAGTGATAACGACTTTCTTTTCGACACCATCGACTTGTAAGGTATAGACTTTCTTGTATGTCTCAGAGTTTGCTATCTTGGTGACGTGACCTTCGATACTTCCACCTGCTTCAACAAGGTATGTATTATCGCCCTTTGCGTTCTCTTTTCCGAATGCGACAAACACAACATCCTCATTTTCCTGTCTACTGGTCCATGCCATCTAATCACCTTCCTCCCTTGGCTCGGGTTTTTTTACACAATCTTTAAATTTTGTTTGTTTAATATTTGAACGTAATATTTCCAGTGCATTGCTCTGTCTCCAAGCATTGCGGTGAAACATCTCATCAAACCCCATAGCACGTGGTATTAGATAACTACCGTAGCCCTTCAATACCAAGTTCGTATGCACCCGTTCTGATAGCGTAGCAACGTAATTAAAGAACGGAAGGTCTTGAGGAAACTCAACCAGAGATTCGAAGTTTTGCGTGTGGGATATAACCATGAACTTAGGTAATCTGAATATTAGAGATAGCATTTTAACGATAGTCTCCGTGTCTAGCACTATCGGGTCATCCCTAACGCAAATCACGAACTCATCATACTTATCATACAAAGCCATGATTGACATTATCATACCAAATGTTGGAGGTTGTGCTGTTACTGGAATAAGAACAACCGTTAAGTCTTTCTTTTGTAGTTCTTCATTCATTCTTTCACTATCCATGTAACCAAATTTGGTTTTTTATCTCTTTTACTTATGAGAACTGCACGTAAACCGTGTTCCTCTGCAATTGATTTTAGTTCTTTCATATCATCTGGAAGATACACTTTCTTTGTATTCTTGCATTGGATTAATATTGGTTGCCACTCTTTGATGTTTCTCAAAGGTGGAAATGCTATCAAATCAGCGGGTGAGTGTGACCCCGCAGTTCTGAATACGAGATATCCATATTCTTCGTATTGCTTTTTAACTTTTCTCTCGAAGTTTGCACCTTTCACATAGTTCTTATTCGTCATTAGAACTCCAGTATAAATCTGTATATCTGTCGTTGCATTTTGTCAAATTCTTTTTTGCATTCATCTTGCCAATCTGCATATTCATCGCTTGGGGTTTTCATAAATTCCTCTGCCATTCTCAGTGATACATCATATGCTAGAAAATCATCTATCTTCTGAACTAACCTATCGATATTGTAAGCAAACATTATTTGCTCACCGCCTTTTGTCGTTCATACTCCGCAAGATATTCATCGATGTTTTTCACACATGCATCCAAAGATATAACCAAGTGGAAGCACCGCAACTTTGTGTATAACTCAGCAGCCGTTGTTAGCATTTTCTTTGTGTCGAGCAGCACAAGTATGATTTGTTTCTCAATCGTCTGGAGTTGCTCTTTTGTTGGTCCTTCCGCACCAAACGATTCTTTTGTTGCAACATTGTCTTTCAAATTCAATTCTAATTTCTTTCCTTCTTCACTCATTTGGGTCAACTCCATAATCTTCTGATGATTCAATAACCACCAAACCTATTGTTCTTTTTAATACTTCTATATCTTCCTTATCTAATAGGTCAATATATCGTGATACTTCGTGTATCAGCAATTCGTCTGCCTCTTTAAATGATTCCGCATCAGTGATAGTTAATGTCACGGATTTAAACTTCTGCGGAAATATAACTATTCGCTTCTCTACTTTCGTCATTTTGTCACCGATAGTGTGCTAAGTAATATATATTTTGCAGGTGTAAGATTTAGGTCTAACTCATAACAGAATATAATCGTGTATATTCCAGGTGACAACAGTTGAGGATTGGTTAGACTGTGGCAAACAACCCCTTCGTAGTATTCGTAGTATGTTAATATTCCCTGAACTGCCTTCGTTGTTATGGTTAAATTAACATTTCTATCGCACCTAATCTCAAGCGTGTGGTTTCGTTTCACCGTATTGCCCCCAATTCCAGTGAAATTGTCCATAACTGTTTTGTCGTAATTGTGCCAATCTAGGCGAACTGGTTGCTCGACAGTTATATTCGATTGAAGTTTTCCGATGTATGTCATAAGACCTGCTGTTACTATGGTGCATATCATTGTGATAATCAATATTAGTGATATCGCTTTCCTTAGTTTCATAATACACCTATAAATATTTGCTTTCTTCTGCTCTCTTATTGTTTTTAGGTATTTTAACTTCAGTAACAGAGCCGTCAACGTATGAATAGTTTTGTCGTCTATACCACTTCATATCGTTAATTGTCCTATCGATAGCACGAATGGTTTGTCGTCTATGATTTAATAATATGTCGTCAACAACACTCAGACGGACCTGCGTTCTCTTATGTAATTTATTTCGTTTTGCCCAAAGTTTTTTTAATTCACTCATTTTATCAGTCCTCTATGATTAAATTATATTTAATCTTTGCGATTTGAACAACTTGTTCACGGATTTCTGGCGTGATACAACCAATTCTTGCATTATTACATTGTATGAATCCATTTAACATGGCAATGAGTGTCACCGCACCGCCTCCAGTTCCACAACGGAAGCAATGCCATAGTCCTTTTTCTATATTGATGCTGAAGTTTCCGCCAGTTGATGAGCCGTGTATTGGATGTTTTCCAACAAACTCACCGCCTTTTTGTCTGAAGTTTTCTAAGTTTATAATCTTAGAAAGGTCGATATATTGGTGAGGATTTTCACCCTGATAAGTTCTTTCTGTGGTATTTGGCGTTATAAATTTTTCGAACACTTCCTTTATGTGTTGATTCGATATAGTAGCAATAGCATAATCACCCACAACCATATAGTGATTTCCATTCGGGTGAGTCGAGTTAGGACCAACGACCTGCGAACCCTTCCATTGAATTTCTCCATAGTGTTTATCCTCCTTTGTCAACACAAATTTCTTTTCTAAATCTGGTATAATATAATAATAGTGTTTTCCGCCACTTCCCGTTCTAACCGTGAATGTCTTTGGCAATCGGTTTAATACCAGAAAATCTATCTCGGGGTCATCTGCGTCAATAACCGCAAGATTTCCGTAACCGCATACCACCCCATAGTTGTTCCCAAACATCACCCAATCCCCAAGAGTTCTATCAATTATTGCATAGTTATTTGTGTTCTGCCAATCTATATCTAGCGGTTTCTTTCTGGCACTTGGTCCTTCCATATCTATTCTAATAAAGCGAAAGGCATAATTCTTTAATTGTTCTGGAATAACTATCGTCATCTTTAATTAACCTCCTTATGTTGTTGCCCAGAATACCATTCAAACATGTCTCTGCGTAATTTTGCCATTCTTCCATCTGGATGTGTAAATACTATTCCCTCAACAAATCCAGTTTTTCGTGCATCAGAACCTTGAACCATACAAGCATATAATGGGATTAAATCCTCTTTAAACCAAATAGAGAGGGTATCATAATCTTTTGGATACTTACCCCATGATTTATAATGTAAATGTTTTACTGCAAATGTTCCGAATGGTATCCAAATATGTTCTTTTAATTTATATGGGTTTCCATTAACTTTCGGTCCTAGAAGTTCACCAAATGATTGCCCATCATGTAAAAATTCCATATATCCACGTTCATGTGAATTTAATAAACCTTCGGTGATAAATTTTTTTCCACTATTAAAGAAAGGTAGCCGAGTTGTTCTATTCCACATTTGAGTTATTTGCCCATGTTCAATTAAGATACTTACGTTTGTTCCGTGAAGTTTTTCAATTGCCATAACTGAATCATCTGTGAATACCCATTCATAGCCAGGATTTATTTTTGGTGTCACTAAATATCTGCCGTCTGGAAATTTTACACGAATAAATGGGCATTCAATTTTTGGCATATCGTGTATTTCCATTTTAAACACCATCGAAATTTCTGTCTTTTTCACGATGAAATTTAGATAGATTTATTTTACGTTGCTCTGCACGTCTGCGGTCTTTCTTCTGTTTGTTTGCCAACTTAATCTGTTTGTTTTTAGGATGTGCAACTTTGCCTGTGGTTGCTATTTCAAAGTATGCTTTGTCTCTTGACTTTTTATTTGCACTCATTTAAATCACCCACTTATTTTTTAAATAATCAACGGTTCTTTGTGTTGCTGCGATATCATCTCGATGACCGAGAATTGAACTCTCGTATGCAATACGAACAACGGGAACGAGATGAAAGAACCTCATTAGATAATCGCACTTCATTATTGCCTCTTTGTGTCTTTGTATTTCTTCCTCAAGGAATGAAATAAACCATATTGATTCTTCTTTGTCCAATAATTTTTCTTCAATGTGACGTGAATTATTATGACCTTTTTTAAATTCTACTGTCATATTATTCCTCCCACTCATAGACAAGTAAAATATATCCTTCTTCATCTACCAACTCGAATCTCTTTTTCATTTTACATTCCTCTCATAAATTTAAACGCTATATTGTCAAATTTCCAACAGGTCATTGAACCCTCATTTTCATTTAACCAGTGGTGTATTTCTTCGTGTGTTAGGCAATAGCAAACCTTTTCCTCCATTGATTTATTTTTAAATGATTCGCTATCTGCATCGTTTATTCTATCCAACATCAAACAGATGTGTGCTGAATTTAGATTATAGAACCCCAACATTGTTTCTTTATCATGGACATAGTGACTAGCGAATGACACCGAAACGTGGCTAGTATCTACTATGTGTTTAATTATTATCTTTTTGTTTATGTGAATGTCTGTTATCGCCATTATTTCACCTTCTTTGGTCTACCTGCTCTGGGTCGCTTTGTCCTAAGTGGTTTTACTTTCATTGCATCTATTTCCTTTTTTATAACCTTGTTCTTTATGTTCTTTCCAATTCGTATTTGATTAAATTCTATTTCTTCAAAGACAACCTGTTGTTTCTTGCTATAAGTTACCACACCGAATATTTTACTTGTCGTTGGGTGTATCCGTTCCTTACCACCAACTGCATCGGTTGTTGTAATCGTGTTACCAACAACGGAAGTTGCTATTGAAATTCTCCACGCCCCGTTTTTGTCAATGAAGTAGATTGGTTTGCCGATGATTTTATTTATCTTCATAGTTCAACCCCAGATTCAACGAACTTATTTAATGGAACAATCATGCATTTAACGTTTGCTTTTTTTCTTTCAAGTCTATACTTCGATACATCTTCTTCGGTGAATATTCCGTGAATCTTTGTATCATAATACCAATTGTCTGAATCGATGTAGTGTCGTTTATGCGAATACATAATATAGACAATGCTTTTCATCATATGTGTAACCACGCCCCACATTTTCTACATTTTTTATTGTTTGGGTGATTAAATGCACCACAGTTAGGACATTTGTTTTCTAGTGTAATCATAGTCCAAACCTTCCTGTGTCTGTAATTGTCCGTGGTTTTGGGATGTTCACTGTAAGTTTACCGCCACACCCTCTACATTTCTTATCATGTGTGCTATTCATTGTTCCACATTTTGAACAAAACTGTGCCCCATTTTGCATAAAGAAATATACCGCAGGTTTTTTAATATAACCCTCTGCGACATATTCATCATACGATGGTGCTGTGAAAACCTTAACTACCTTTCGGCATTTGTCACAGAAGTATAGGTCATACTCTCGGGAATTTCCTTCTTTTTGTAGCGTAAGTTCACCGCCACAGTGGATGTGAATATTACTCATATTTTTTGTCCTCCTGTTTTCTTTTTTGTTTCAACATTTTAAGTATGTTGAACTGTCTCTCATTGAAATCGTTGTCTGTTTCTTTGTTTAAATTAGATACCATTCGTTTGTTGTTAAATATGTTTTGTCTACCATCGTCTCTATTATACACATCAATTTGTGTGTAGACGCCAACTTCAGTCCAACAATCATTATTAAAGTTTTCTGAATAATCATTTTCTGTCGTGATTGAATCAGACGCAATACGTTTTACATTTTCATTTTTTAAATCACGTATTTCCTGTTCTCTGAGCATTTGCAATAATCCGATTCTATTTCGTTCTTTTTTCATATTGTCCTTCAATAACATCATAATTACACCCCTTTATATTGATTTTGTTGTTCAAATACCATAAACCTTTTAATAAATTGGCAATTCATGCAAAGTGTTTGATAGCCAACTGGGTAGTTATGCTTTCGCAACCATGGATAAAAACAACTACCTTTTGTTTCAGGCATTGACTTTCTTTGTGAACTACCATCATTAAATATGTGGTCAATGGATAATGCACGTATATCATCAAATCCACAACTGACACAAGTTGGTTTTCCATCATGTCCGTAATGTGATATTACGTCTATTTTTACACGCTGTCTCCATTCTTTATTGTGTTGTCTGTTTTATTCTTTTGTTCTTATTCGTGGTTTATTTTTACCAATCATTTCACTCATCTCCATACATAACAAACGTAGTTAGTTCATCTAATATATATCGTATGATGTCTAATTTAGTAACTGCCGATAGTCTTATCAATCGCTTTAGTTCACGCATTTTGTTCACGCCTCCGTTATATTGTGTCGTTTACGCAGTTTATCTTCTACACGTTTCGGTATAGAACGGACAAGTTTTTTATTTGCGGTAGAACAGTCGGACACATCTAATCGTCTTATGTGCGTTAATAGTTGTTCTAATATGTTGTCGTCTACTTTCATTTTAAAACTTCCGCACCACAGGGGTAAACAACTAAAATCAAGGTCTGCCCCTCTAAGGTTTGCCCCTTTAAGGTCTGCCCGTCTAAGGTCTGCCCGTCTAAGGTTTGCCCCCTCAAGGTCTGCCTCTCTAAGGTCTGCCCCCTCAAGGTCTGCCTCTCTAAGGTTTGCCTCCTCAAGGTCTGCCCATCTAAGGTTTGCCTCTCTAAGGTTTGCCTCCTCAAGGTCTGCCCATCTAAGGTCTGCCCCTTCAAGGTTTGCCCCTCTAAGGTTTGCCCCTTCAAGGTTTGCCCCTCTAAGGTTTGCCCCTTCAAGGTTTGCCCCTTCAAGGTTTGCCCCTCTAAGGTTTGCCCCTTTAAGGTTTGCCCCTTCAAGGTTTGCCCATTCAAGGTTTGCCCCTCTAAGGTTTGCCCCTTTAAGGTTTGCCCCTTCAAGGTTTGCCCATTCACCACCTATTTCGCTATTCAGCCATTTTTTGTGTTTAATCAATATTTCATCTATATCGGATTTTTTCATGTTCACGCCTCCAATATTTCTTCAACCAGTTGAATAAATGCACTCAACTGTTCTTCTTTCGTTCCGCCCCATGCGAGGATATTGCTCATTTCAATTTTATACTTTGCTTTTTGTTCTGCGTTCATTTTAACCACTTCCTAAGTATCCATCTGTTTCTAATTCGTGTGCTATGTTATCCCACTCGTCATTTGCCTGTGGAATATCCGTTAATAGGTAGTGTATAAATTCGTGGGATATTATACCAATGACGCTACCAATGGGTGATTTATGCCCATACATTTTATAATTTCTGCACGTTAACGCCCACTTATTTAATTTCATGTCTCCCGTATTGTCCAAGATAAAACCACCGCAGGTTTCCCTCGAGCAATGGTATTCCATCTGGGCTTCTGCCTGTCGCTTCATTGAGATACCGTGGGGCTTTACTCCGTTTGATTTATACTTCATTAGCAACACCCTGTGATACTGTTTTATCATCGGCTCTTTCGTTATGTGCAGGTTAAATTCTTTCTTTAGTTCACGCATTTTGTTCACGCTTCCTCAATTTCAATCTGTATTTTCGTATATGAGTCTATTTGTTTGTAGTATGCTAGACTCGGTAATAGGTCCGTCATTTTTTCTGCCTGTAATTCTATGATATTTTGGTTTATGAAAGTTCCAACGAACTTTGATATGGTTATTACAAATAGTTTCATTTGTTCACGCCTCCGGTTCTTTTAAAATATCTCCGTGGTCCGATAGGTAGCCCGATTTAATTAATTTTGTCGCCATTCTTCCGTAACTTCCCTGCAAAGTCCAAGCGTGTCCGTTTTTTATCAGCATCGAGAATAACTCCAAAACTTGTTTGGCGGTTATATCTCCACTTTCGAATGCAATTATTAGTTCTACTTCATCCATTTTATTTCACTACTCCATTTTTAATATTGCTTTTGCAAACGTGTGTATATCTGTCGGTGCGGTATTATACGGCTTAATATATACAATTCCGCAGGTGCAACGCCCGTCAATCCCGAGTTTTGTCAGGATATTGCTCATAAACATATCATCTGCCTCTGTTGACGTATTCCTATTTGCTAGGTCCGTCAGATATTCTCTTATTGTTGGCATTTTTTATTCCTCCGATTTGTTATTTCTATTCAACGGAATACCTGCCCCGATTTTCTCGGCATCACGAAACAGATACTTTTGTCCGTTTAATTTGTCTAATCCTCCACACGCTTTAACGCCATCTATACGAAACAATACTTCATGCAGCAATTCGTGTGATACAACCTCTGAGAATATTTCATCAAATGAGTAATTTTTTTCATTATAACACACATATTGTCTCCACAACTTGGGTAAAAACACCGTGATATAGTTTGTCGTAATTTTCGCTTCTGTTTTATCATCATCGAGATATACCCACTTTGCGATATGATGCCCCAATGTATGATTACTCATATTGCACTTTAATCTAAATATTACCTTCATATTTTTATGTGTGACTTTCTTATTTTTTAAATCATCTGGTCCAAATCTATATTTCATTTTTTTCACCTTACCTATCTATTTGTCGGTCCACCTTTATATTACTTTTGCCGATTCATACATATTTATATATCTTTTTTGTCCGTCAATTTTGTCCGTTTTGTCCGTTTTGTCGGTTTGTCCGTTTGTCCGTGTGTAGCCAAACAACCGTTTTGGCTGTTCACCGTTTTGGAGTTCTACCGTTTTGATATTATAGTCTTTTGACATATTATCATTTCTCTATTATTCGTATTTGTAACTACATGGTTTATGGTATTTTACCTTTTTGATTATATTACTCCAATTATTACACTTCATTATTATCACTATATGGTATTTAGTCATTCTGTTATTTAAACATTTCGTGTAATTATGTCAAAGTGCTAGTATGTCAAAATCGATTATCTTTTTTAAAACGTGTTACTATATGCTAAAAATTTAAATCGATTTACGGACCGTATTAATTAATATGCTAAAATCAAATAAAAATAAACGGGTCGAATAGTGATATTATATCAAAGTGTTATTCTATCTCAAAAAGTATAAATAGTAGAAACGATATAATAGATAATAAGGAGTATGATAAAATGATTAATGAAAAATTGATAATATCTAAAAAAACGCTTCATAAACTATATTTTGAAGGTTTAAAAAATCTAAATATAGATAAGACAAATAAACTAATAACTCAAGAAGATAAAAAAATATATATTGCTAGAATTAAAATTCGTGCTAGATGTGAAGTTAATGAATTACTAAATAGTTCTTATGGTTTTCAATCACCAGATTTAAACATTATATTTATTAACTTAAAAGATATCCAAGATAAAGAAAAATTAAGAAACGAAACGCAACATAATAATAATCATTATACGCTAGATGAATTAATATGTGAGACTTATACACACGAATGTATTCACTCTATATTAAATGAATTAATAGACTTTAAAACTTCTAAAAAATACGATAATATATATAGAAAATTACGTGATTATGACATAATGGGATAATAGCACAAAAACTATAAATACTAGAAACGATATAATAGAGTATAAGAAAAAAGGATATGTGATAAAATGATAAGTAAAACTAACCAAACGAAAAAAAGCGTTTCTCGATGGTTGAAACGTAAAAGACAAAATAAGTATAACTGGTTAAAAGAACATATAGGTTTTTTTAATTAATTATACTTATTCTTTAATCTTTAATAAAGGAGTATTGATAATATGGAGTTAACAGAGATAAATAATATAATAAATAGACTTGAAAGATATGCATATAAAAACTATATTGGTTTTACGATATGCTTAAAGAATAATAAGATTAACAAAGTAAAACCTAGCAATAAAAAACGTTTTTGTGTTGGGGTAAAAAAACCTTTAATTGAAAGATACCAGAATAAGGTTATTTACTACCACGAAAATTTTAAATTACTCCCGTTTAATAATTATATCGGAGGATATTACGATAAAGATAAAGAGCTATTTATTATCGAGTTAATCTTAATCTTATCTGAAAAACAAAAATCGATTAACACTGGTAAATTTTACGGGCAATATTCCATATACGATTTATTAGAAAATAAAGAGATAATACTATCAAAATGTTAAAATTACACCATAAGTATATAAGGTAGAAACGATATAATAGAATATAAGGAGTGTGTAAAAATATGAAAATTAAAGATTTAATAAACGAAACAAACGAAAAATACGAATCTGGTAATTTAAAAAATACCGATATACTCTTTAATCTATTGGTTATACTCGAAAATTCAGGGAGGCTATAAAAATGTTAGTTATTGGAGTTATTGACGAATCACAGATAAACGATTTTATCTTTATTGAAAAACTGGTAATAGTCACTAACCGTATTCACCAGTTAACCGGTAAGGAGTGATTAAATGAAGTTAAACCAGGAGTTAACCATAATCAAAAAGAAAAACTATAAAAAAGTGCCCGATGAAATAGAAATAATTATGTGGATATAAAAAGGAGTGAAAATATGAAGTTAAGTAAAAAAGATTATTTAGAAATATACGAATTAAATAAGAAGTATAATAAAGAAAAAAAACTATTCTTAATTGACGATATCATTAATAATTTATCGGGTAAAAAGGATAAGTGATAAAATGATAAAAAGATTAAATTCAAGGGTAACACTAACACAATATAGGAAAGATAATAATATACCAACAAATAAAGAATTAAAAGAAATAGTTTTAAAATATATCAAATATAAAGACTGGTATAAAAATTCCCTTAATATGATTAAGGATAAATTCCCGTATAATTACGATTTAATGCTTAAACTAATCAGCGTGACAAGTCAACAAAATAATTTAAAGTCAAATATAGACTTTGCGTTAATGTCTTATCAGTCTATAATTAATAATAATTCCCCTTACGAGTTAAATTATGGAATAGTGAATACGTCTATTCAGGGGAACATAAAGCGTATATTATCGGGTAAATTACCACATGGTAATAAGATTAAACCTTTTACCCTAGCGTTGCGGGGCGATTTATCACAGGTAGTTATCGATACACATATGATTAAGTTTTTCACAAACAATAAAAAGCGAGTGCCAACAATAACCGATATTAGACATATTACAACAATAATAAACCATATAGCCCAGGATTTAAACCTTAAACCTTCTGAAGTTCAAGCGTGTATATGGGTATATATTAAAGAAAATATGGAATACTCCAGGGATAAGAGTAATTTTGATTATGCTTATTATCTTAAAGACATAAACGGGGAAAAATTCAATAACTACAAGTTTATCAATAACGATACTATAGACTTATTAAATATTGACGTAAGAACCTTTAATTCAGCCCCGCCAAACGATTTAAACGGTTAAAACGGGGCAATGTAGCCCAAACGGGAATAACGCTTTAAATCGCTTTAAAACCAGTGTTCACCGCCAGTTAACCAAAGTGTAAGAATTACACCATAAGCATATAAGTAAGAAGCGATATAATATATAATAAGGAGTGTGTAAAAATATGTTAGTTAACCAACAAAAACGGGTATTAAGAAAATTAAGACATGAAATAACACGGTTGAGCCTGGGAGTTAACACTAAAATCGACCCAGATGGAAACGAGATAATAGTAACCAGTGAATTAATAACTACTCCCATATTAAGGGATATAGTGACGATATGCGATAAAGAAGGTTTAAATTACTATATCGCATCGGATAGTAATAATAGATACGGAGTAAGAGTAAGGGTATATAGTGTGTAATATCCTTTTTTTTCTTTTTATGTTTACTGATAGTTAACCGTAGCACGTTTTTTATGTTTCGTAGCACGATACATGTTAACCGTTTAAAATGGCAATTTCAACTTTTATATATATAATCATATATCTCCCCCTCGGAGGAATAGCACGGTTAACACTATCTTATATATATAATTATATATCTTTTATCTTAAAGACTTACATTTATATATATAAGTTAACTATTGTTAATTCAGGCAAATCCAGGAAATCTGGGGTATATAAACCTTTCGATTTATGATATACTTTATATACTTTTAAATCATATACTATATAAGTGTTGCGATAAGTATATATACCCCCATTAAAATCCCGCAGAAAAAATAAAAATGGAAGGGTAGTGACTTACATCCTGGGGTCTAATTCTGGAGGTCGTGCTACCCCGCAACGATAGCACACCTGAATTTGTTGCAATACTGATTTTTATATGAAACATCATATAATATTAATTTATTTAATTTTCGCTTCTCGGAGAGAATTAATTTACAAAGAATTAGATTTAATTTATTTAATTTAAAATTAACAAGTGTTAATTCAGGCAATTTTCGACAGTCCAATATACATAAATATATATATATTTGTATATATGAGCAGGTAAAATTACCAAAACATTACCCTGTCCACACACTCTCTCGGAGTAACCCTGTCAAAAGTGCTGCATTCTGGACATGGTATTTTATCTATGTTTAGTATAATCACCATTTTTAAATCAACAAGTAGAAATTACCCTGTCTATAAAACCATAGCACAACACTGTTGAACCTGGTTTTTTGCTCGGACAGGGTCTTGCTAATTTACCGTGAACACCCAAACCGCCCAAAGTCAAAAAGGGGGTCAAAAACAGACCAATTATTAACAATCGTTAATGACCTATATTTCCACTGGAACTTAATTATTTCTGGTCTAATTCTTTTTATTTTCGGCTTTTCTGCGGATTTTTGCGGATTTCTCTAATATTATATATATGGCGGTTTTTTGCCGTTCACCGCCACGTTCACCGAAATATAGCAAGGGTTTATATAAGGGGAGGGATTGCTATGTAGTTAACAATCGTTATGCGAGAGTATATAAAGGGGTGTAATTATGATGTTATTGAGGATAGGCGTGAACATGATGAAAATCACGGTGAACTTGGGCGAGGCGTTTAAGTTGATTCTATTAACCATCTGTTGCTTCAAACTATATGAGATTGCATACCTGCTCGGAAGGTGATGGCATGGAACGAAACAAGGATAAAGAAAAATTCATTAAGAAAGACGGTATTGTATATAGAAAAGTTCCAATTGAAAAAACACTGAAAAAAATTAACGCAAGTGAGGGGTCGGATTAAATGGGAAACTTAGGATGGATTAACGGGGATATAGATGAGTTAGGTGGTGAAATGGTAAAAGTTATGAACAGTGAAGAATACAAGGAATGGCGTGAACCGAAGGTCGTATTTCTCCGCAAACGGGATAAAGTGCAGTTTCTAGGCGGTTTAAGCGTTTTCATCATCGGGGCGACCATTACCGTAGCTTCGGTCCTCGAATGCGTAGAATCGCTTGTTCTGGGGTTTCTCGTGGCAATGGCGGGGGCAATAGTCCTTCTAACTAGCCGTCTGTGCATGAAGGTGTGAACAATGCAGATTCAAACTGAATGTCAAGTATGTGAAATTGAACTAAAACCAAAAGAATATGGTTCTGAAAATATTGCTTTATCAAAGGATAAAACGAGAAGTTACTACATTTGTAACAAATGCCGAAAGAAACTGTTACAAATGCACGAACAGGCAAAAGTATTTATTTCAAAGGATGTTTTCTGGGCAAGTGTGAGAACATGAGCAAAAATAAAAAATGTGACAAATGCAATGGAGAGGGTGGAATCCTATGGATAACCTCAACTGGCGTGGATGCAATGTGGGAGTTCTGCGATAGGTGCAATGGAACGGGTGAAATAGAGAAAAAAGAGGAAGGGGCATCATGTTAAAATGCAATAAATGCAATGGAAGCGGTATAATATATTATAAATATCAAGATGGTGACCATGAACACGAATTAAATGACGTGTGTGACGAGTGTGAAGGAACTGGTGTTTGCAATAAATCAATATATCAACGTGCATTAAACCTTTGGGGATATGAAGCACAACTCAATATGGCGATAGAAGAACTAGGCGAACTCATCGTGAAACTGGCAAAATTAAGACGATTAGTTAATGGTTCAAATGAGGATGACGTTGCATCTGAAATTGCAGATGTTGAGATAATGATGGCACAATTACGTTTAATGATAGGAAATGAATTAGTTGAAAAAGCGAAACGGAAAAAACTAGTAAGATTGGAGGAACGAGTGAAATACGGGGAGGGTTCAACATAACCATAAAAGTCGCATATATCGGACTTCCTCGTTATTTATCGTTACCGATACTCTCCAGTATCGCAAAGGAAATAAAGAAAGTTGGCGTGAACTTCTATATTGACACAAACGAGGAAGAACCCAACGGGGTTGCCGTTCCAGATAATTTTGATATGACATTGCGAATAAACAAGAATTTGGTAACAACTGCATATGATAATATAAAATCAAGAAATGTGTTAAAAACCGTTAAGTCTGTAAAGATATTAAAGAGACACATCAATGATAGAATGAATTTTTTAAATCCAGATGCAATTATAACTACCTCCGATATGGGGGGGCTTGTTACACGGCTATGTAACGAATGGGCGGTTAAACATAACAGACCGTTTTTTATCATGCAACCGAGTTTCTTGGAAGTTGCACCCGAAACGTGGAAAGAAAAGATTTCCAGAATAGTGGCATATTCACTATTTAATAAATTATTGCATACACCGATAGGCAGACGACAGCAATACTATGGAAATGAAAGAAAAACAAATTATAATTTATTTTGGAGTGCGGAGTTTTCAAATCAAATAAAAGATACATCAAATACGTTTTCAGTGGGAAATCCGCTATTGGACAAATTCTATAATCAAAAGGTAAGGATTGATGTTAAAGAACCAGTTGTGTTGATTTGCACACAACCATATAATAAATTAATGGATATGGGAATTTTAACAAGAAATCAAGTAACAGAAATGTATGGGATGTTGTGGGGTATTATTTCGCAAAATCCTGGTATTCATTTTATAATTAAGGTTCACCCATCAGAAGATATAAAAACATATTCGATGGTTATATTTGGAAGTCAAATGGGTGCAAATTATAGTATTACACAAACTGCATCAATGTCTGATTTATTAAAAATTGCAGACGTTCAGGTATCAATGGCATCTTATACATCATTTGAGGCAGTAGTTGCGGGTGTTCCAATAATAATAATTCACCCAGAGTTCGTTGATTTCTTTAATCAACTCGAGGGCGTTGCACAGAACGTTACTGATATACAACAGTTCAATGTAACACTAAGAAGATTATTACGAGAATTAGGCAGAGAGTGTTTTGCAATTCACAGAAAAAACTATCTCAATAAAAAATTATCATACTTTGGAAATAGTGCGGAAATAACCGCAAATACAATTAGGAAGGTCATAGAATGGAAAAAACCAGGATTCAGATAATTGGTGATTCATTATCACTTCATCGCAAGGATGAGGGCATATTATATAAAGATACTTACCCATACATTTTGAGTAAAAAGTATGAAATCATAAGAACGTGTGGGTATAGTAAAAAAACAAGCGATGAATATAAAATTGAACCAGACTGTAAATATGTTATAATACATTTGGGGCTTGTTGATTGTTTTCCACGAGTTTATGCGAAAAATACAAAACTTATATTATTCTATCTTCCAAATCAATTGAGACAGATGGTAACATTTTTCCATAGGCACTATCGATATTATTTCACACGGATGTTTCCTAGAGTTACAACAGAAAGTGATGATTTCTATTATAATATAAGAAGGTTATTACACGCAATAAACATGTCTGGTGAAAAACCAATAATAATAGATATCGTAAATGTTTCAGATGCAGTAGCAAAAAGGAACTACGGTGCGAATGAGAACATTGAAAGATATAATGATTATTTGCATAGAGCATGTTTCATCTTTGATTGTG
>Ga0315277_10000855_pt1 | contig 46299 bp, 30 predicted proteins | sample YL17G05_15_MG_FD_203695 | JGI IMG/M metagenome (GOLD analysis project Ga0315277, IMG submission 203695) | Sediment microbial communities from Yellowstone Lake, YNP, Wyoming, USA - YL17G05_15 | ecosystem: Environmental > Aquatic > Freshwater > Lake > Sediment | place: USA: Wyoming | collected... | reverse complement strand
GGGCCCATTCGATTACATTCTCAATCTCTCCGCTCTCAAGCACGTCCGGAGCGAGCGCGACCCCTACACGCTGATGCGTATGATCGTTGTGAATGTTCTCAACACGAACAAGATCTTCAGCCAGGCCATCGAGAGAGGGATGCGCAAGTTCTTCTGCGTATCCACGGATAAGGCGGCCAATCCCGTCAATGTGATGGGCGCCTCCAAGCGCATCATGGAGAGGTATCTGATGCAGCAGAGCCGGCAGGTCCCTGTCTCCATGGCGCGCTTTGCAAACGTTGCCTTTTCCGACGGCAGCCTCCTGCACGGTTTCGCTCAGCGAATCCTCAAGCGACAACCCTTGTCCGCCCCGTTTGACGTCAAACGGTATTTCATCACGCCCCAGGAGGCGGGAGAGCTGTGTGTCATGTCCTGTCTATTGGGTGAGAATAGGGACATCTTCTTCCCCAAGCTCAGCGACAAGCTTCACCTGGTGACCTTCGCGGACATCGCTCGCAGGTTCCTGCACAGCCAGGGCTATGAGCCCCGCGAGTGTGCCACGGAGGATGAGGCACGTGCCAGAGTCCATGAGCTCGCCCGAAGCGGCAAGTGGCCGTGCTACTTCTTTCAAACGGACACAACGGGGGAAAAGGACTTCGAGGAATTCACTACAAGCCGGGACGTGGTGGACCTGAACCGATTCAAAGGCATCGGCGTCATCAAGAACCAACCCCCGTCCACCGAATTCCGGCTGGAGGAGTTCGCGGCAGAGATCGACAGAATGCGCTCCACAGGAGAATGGACGAAGCAGGCGATTGTGGATCTGTTCCGGGAATCCGTGCCCGAGTTTTCCCACATAGAGACGCATAAGAACCTGGACAACCGAATGTAGCGGAGAATCAAAGGAGCGAGACAATGAAGCGTGCTTTGGATATCCTGCTATCCGCGGTGGCCCTCATCCTCTTGTCACCGCTATTGATCGCGGTCGCCATCGTCCTTCGCTGCACGGGGGAAGGGTGCGTCTTTTACTGGCAGCCAAGAGTCGGCTACGGAGGTCACATGTTTCGTCTGTGCAAGTTCGTCACCATGCTCAAAGACAGCCCGAATATGCCCGGGGGGTTCCTCACGGCGAAGAACGATCCTCGCATCCTGCCGATCGGACGAATCCTCAGAGCCGCCAAGATCAATGAAATCCCTCAGTTGTGGAATGTCCTGCGGGGCGACATGAGTCTCATAGGCCCCCGGCCTCAGGCGCGAGCGCATTTCGAGATCTTCCCTGAGCACGTGAAGAGAGAGATCATCAAGGTGCGGCCCGGCCTCTCCGGCATAGGGTCCGTCGTCTTCCGGAACGAGGAATCCATCCTTGCGATGTGCAACACCGATCAGACGGACTTCTACGCCAATGACATCGCGCCGTACAAAGGAGAGCTCGAGCTTTGGTACGTTCAGCGCCAATCTGTGACGCTTGATCTTCTCCTGATCCTTCTAACCATCCAGGCGGTTCTATTTCCGGACATCACCTGTTGTCTTAAGCTCTTAAAGGATTTGCCGAAACCGCATTCGTCGGTTTTGTCCGCCTGCCTCACCTCCACCTGAGGATGCGCCCGGATGATCACCTGTCCTTCGTTCACCGACGTCGGCGGGTGAATCGCTTCCGCATCCTCCCTGCCTCATTCATGCTCATTCCCGCTTGCGCCGCCGGGCTCCTTGTGCGAACCATAAATAGCGCATATCCCGGTCTATAATGTACACAGTATGGCCGGGTCTCTATGGGAGCGTGCTCGTGTCGAGCCATGATTTCCCTTTTGCGGGATTGCGGACGAACGCTGTCTTCGCAAGTGACTGGCGTATCGCGACTCCGCAATCGTGGCACCGTGTGGTTCTCGCCATGGCCCGTAGGGGACACCACTCTCCCGGCGGTCGATGATCTTGATGTGACTGACCGCCGCCGCTGCACCTGCCGTTGCTCGTCTGCGCAGAGATCGATTTTCCCTGCGTCCGAAAAAAATTATTAATCGATATTGACACCTGCGACCGATAATCGTAAAGTTGCAGCCCGTCACAAATCAAATGGGGGTGGCGGAAAAGGTTAGAAGAAGTTTGAAGGACTAACAGGAAAACAGAATCTAGCACCGAAACACGAGTTGGGACTCGACTCGGATTTGTCGGCGAACGGATCTGCGTGGCCCCTGCTGTCGCGGCAGCCGGCGCCGGATCGTTGGTTGGCTCATTTTGAGTGACGATGACTGAGTGGATTATGGTTGGCCCTGAGAATAGCCCTCATTATTGCATTTGTTCGCAAATGACTCCCCCGTAGCATAAGCATTCTACGCTTGCGCAAGCGACAGGTCGACTTCTGCACGAATGTGGGAAACGTGGCGGTTCGGAGGCCGTCTAAACACAGTTTGTAGTGTGACTCTGTGGGTAGGTAGACATGGCTTCAAGAAACATCAGGTATTTCGTTTCAGTAGTGTTGTGCATTCTCTCTTCACAGGCGGCTAGTTTTGCAAGGGATTATTATGTGAGCGCCGTCGGCGGAAACGACGGCAACAGCGGCCTCAGCTCGACAGCGCCCTGGCGGAGCATCGCCAAAGTCAACGCCACCAGCTTTGCCCCCGGCGACCGCATCTTCTTCGCTCGCGGCGGCATCTGGCGTGAGTCGCTGCTGCCCCGCACCTCCGGCGTCGCCGGCAGTCCCATCACCTTCGGGGCCTACGGCTCCGGCACTCTTCCGGTGCTCACCGGCTCCAACGATCTGACCAGCGGCCGCACCTGGCGCAAGAGCGTCAGCGGCACCAACACGTATTATTGCTACGCCTCGGGGATTGAGCCGCCGGACATGGTCTGGCTCAACGGTGTCAACGGCGCCCGGGGAACCGCCGGCAGCTTGGCAGACCATCAGTGGGACTGGAACGATCGCGATTCGCTGGGCTTCTCCACCGTCTACATCCGCGACGATTCCGGCTCCCCTAGTACCACCGGCGTGCTCATCGAATCGGCGGCCCGCACCACGTGTGTGAGCCTCAGCGGCCAGCACCACCTGGTCTTTGAGAACCTTGAGCTTCGTCACGGCGACAACTACTCGACGTCCGTGGGCATCTTCAACGCCGTGAGTTGCGCGAGCGTCACGGTGCGCAACTGTAAGATTCATGACGGCGTAAGTTTCGTGGCCCGGTTCCGCGGGACCGGCACGGCCGGCATCACCATTGAGAACTGCGAAATCTACAACGCGCTGAATACGTGGACCTATTCGCAGTGTCTGGCCATCAGGGACTGCAACGGGGCACGGGTGCGGGGCAACAGGATTTACAACGCCCTGGGCAGAGTGGCGGCCTGCGTGTCTGTGCTGGGGTCCTCGTCCAACGTGGTCTTCGAGGACAACGAGGTCTACAACGGCATCGGCGACCTGGTGTATCTGCGTGAAGGGTCCCATGACAACATCGTGCGTTGGAATCACATTCACGGCACCACAAGTATGAGGTCCAGCAACGCCGTTATGATGCGGCAAGGAGCGAACAATAACCGAGTTTACGGCAATTTGATCGTTCGGGTTTCCGTTGCCATTCAAATAAGTGATGTCGATGGCGTGACCACGGGAAACAAGATTTACAACAACACCATTGACAATCGCGATATCAGCACGGAGACCATCTACGTCCGGGGCTCACACACCAATACAGAGATCAAGAACAACATCATCTATACAAACAATGGAAGTGGCGATTATGCCCTGTGGGTCAATACCGCGGGTATGGTGACTTCAAATTATAACCGCTGGTACAACACGGGGACTGGGCCGACGTGGTATTGGGTAGGTACCAGCTACACACAGTCTCAATTCAGCAACTACAAGACTGCCAGCGGCCAGGACCGCAACTCTTCGACTGGTGACCCCGGCTTTGTCTCATCCTCTGACCGGCACCTGAGCAGCGGTTCGCCCTGCATTGACGCGGGGACCAACGTTGGCGTGACGGAGGATTACGACGGCACGATGATTCCGCAGGGCAGTGCGCCCGACGTTGGCGCGTACGAGTATGCCCATGCCGCGACGTATACCCTGGCCATCAGCGCCACCAATGGCTCGGTGACCAAAACGCCCAACCAGACCAGCTACACATTGGGCACGACGGTCACCTTGCAGGCAACGCCGAACAGCGGTTACGTATTCACCGGCTGGTCCGGCGATCTGACCGGCACGACCAATCCGGCGACACTGGTGATGAACTCGAACAAGTCCGTCACCGCCAATTTCGCCGCCGTCACATATACGCTCACCATTAGCGCCACCAATGGCTCGGTGACCAAGACGCCCAACCAGACCAGCTACACGTCGGGCACAACGGTCACGTTGCAGGCGACGCCGAACAGCGGCTATGTATTCACCGGCTGGTCGGGCGACCTGACCGGCACGACCAACCCGGCGACGATCACTATGAACTCGAACAAGTCCGTCACCGCCAACTTCACCGCTTCCGCCGGGAGTACGACGAAGACAATAGGTACGACGACGGTGCTCCCGAATGTCACGAAGGACGCGAGGCGCCAGGCCATGCCGTACACGATGCCCGAAGCCGGGCGACTGCAAAGCATCAGCATGTATCATGAGGTCGGCTCTGGCCAGATGATTCTCGGGGTGTATGCGGACAGCTCAGGCAAGCCAGGCTCGCGCCTTGGCGTGACCAGTTCCACGACGGTCAGCGGCACGCAGGGTTGGCAGAGGGTCAATCTGCAGAGCCCGGTGTCGGTGTCGGCCGGTCAGAAGATCTGGCTGGCTTGGGTCTACCAGAACAATCCTGGGGCTCGCTACGCCAGCGGGACTCCGGCCCGGGCGACCTCATCCGCCCTCTGGTCGGCCGGGATGCCCACGAAGTTCGGCAGCTCGACGATAGGCACCAACATCTACAGTATCTATGCGACGTACACGACAACGACCAGCACCACGGCAAGCTATGCAGCCGCGGATGTCGCATCCGGTGGTATGATGGCAGAGACGCCGAGTACGGGCGACACTCTTGCGGGCGTCGTTACGCCGAAGGGTAAGGATGATGTCCCGCAGACCAGGGGTACTTCCAAGGCTGCAGAACGTGCCCGTACACCGAAAGCTGTGGAAGGCGCAACCGACGATCAGGAGCAGACTCCGCCGGCGGTCGACGATGGCTCCCTCATGCCCGATTCCGGTACGACACCGAACACGATGATGCTCCTGCACGTTCGCGATGCAGGCAAGGGCGTCAATCCTGCCTCCGTGAGCATCGAGGTGGATGACCATCTCGTCTACAGCGGTGACGTGGAGTCATCGAGCACGGCGTATGGTATCTGCGTCCGAACCGGGACAAAGGCGGACTATACATACATGTACCAGTCGCATGAATCCACGGGCGAGCAGGTCGTTGTGACGGTCAATGCTCGTGATCTAGCCGGTAATGTGATGCCCGAGCAGACGTACCTGTTCGATGCCGCTGCATCTGTGCCCGCTCCCACGCAGACTGTTGCACCGGAGCAGGCCGGCGTGGATCAGAACAGCGTATCCGATGAAGTCGCGCCGGATCAGAGCGATCTCGACCAGCGCAGGCCGGCCGTCGCGACCGACGGCAAGGGCAACACGTGGTCTGCCTGGCAGGCAGGCGATGCTGGACAGCGGCAGATTTACCTCTCTCGTATGTCTGAGAGCACGGAAACCTCCGGGGACACCGTCCAAGTCAGCCAGGGCGAAGGGGATCACTGCAATCCGGCCATCGCCGTGGATGGCGCGGGCGTTCTCTATGTTGTCTGGCAGGAGAGCACTCGCGGCAACTGGAACGTGTGTACGTCGGTATCGCTCGACGGCAAGGCATGGTCCGCGCCGAAGGCGATTGTCGACGCCAATGACAACCAGGTAAATCCTGCCATCGCCGCCAGCGGGCAACCCGACGGTCTCGTTGCTGTCCTCTGGCAGGATGATCGGGCAGGCAACCAGGATGTATACATGGCCATATCGACCGATGCGTTCACCACTGCGGAGGTTACTCCAATGACTTTCGATGGTGCGGATCATACCGATCCGGCCGTGTTCGTCGACGGTGAAGATGCCATCTTCATGCGGTGGACGGACACGAGGAACGATTCGACCGCTTCGGAGGAATTTCCTCAAGAGCTGTAACGTCACCGTATCTCTCACGTTCTATCTCTCCGGGGCGCCGGGCAGGTCCTTGCACGGCGCCCCGGCTTTTTGCAGACGTTTCACATCATCCGAACGCCCTGTTGCACGAAGGGGGCGCATCGAATCTTGTGGTGTCAACCAGGTTCGGCCGGTGTTGCAGGTGACAGCGTGTCCCACCCAGGACCGCTGCTGTCGGATTCGGCTTGCGGGCACGGTGAGGTGGCCCGACGAAAATGGTCGATCTGGCCGAGCGCTCCGCCTATAGTCGCCCACGTTGATTCTCTGGACACAGGGTGGAACGGTGAAGGGCCGGAGTGGTGATGAACGTAGAACCGATGGGCGTGCTCTTGATGATGCTGGCGGGATGGATAAGCCGGCATCAGCAGGATGTGATCGTGTAGCTCAAGGAAGAGAACAAGATCCTGCGGGGGAAACTCGGCACCAAAAGAATCCTTCTCAGTATGCCAAAGCCTCTGATCCAAGCAGAATGCCAGCCTGGAACCCAGGGATGTAAGTGGCTTTGGTCCAAAGAGCTGGTTTTCATGATGGTCCCACCGGCGCTTGACAGGTACATTGTGTCTCCATTTTGACTCCACGTGCCTCCATTTCTGTGATAGCCAGCACACCCAAGCCCTGTCTGGCAAGCACTGGAGACGGTGGTGTGTCACAGCACACCGTACTCGTTGTAGACGTCGCGCAGCGTGCGGCCGTTGAAGAGTTCCCGACGGGAATCGCTCTCTTTTCCAACCTTCTCCGCCGCCAGATTCAGTACTTTGTCTTCCAGGGCCGACGGCACCACGACAATGCCGTCGAAATCGGCAAACACCAATTCCCCCGGGTGCACCAGCACGTCACCACACGTCACGGGCACATCGTACGCCATGACGCGGCCACGACCTTTGCTGTCCAGCGGCCGGATGCCCTGGTAGAAGACCGGAAAGCCCAGTTCCATGATCTTGCGGCAATCACGAATCTGGCTGTCACAAACGCATCCGGCGGCGCCGTTGCGTTTGGCTACCGTGCTCATCAGCTCTCCCCAAGGTGCATTGCGACCGGCATAGTCGGTCGAGTGCACGACGACATCGCCCGGCTTGAGCGAGTCCATGAGAGCGATTTCCAGGCCGTAGGGATCTTTGTCCACGTAGTCAACATCCATCCAGCGGGCCGTGCGGGCGCGGCCAGCGATGGTGCAGCAGTTGGGGTCCAGCGGCCGCAACCTCTGGTGCATGGCCTGATGGAGACAGCCGAGACTGTCGAGAACGTCGCAAACGGCGGGAACATAAAGGTGTTGGCGAATCCAGGCAAAACGCTCCTGGTCACTGGCAAACGAAAGCATAAGCAGTCCTTTCGTACCCACACGAAGCGCAATGGGTTGTAAGTTATCGCTCGTTGGAGTTCCGCCTTCAGGCGGTCCAGCATCGCGTAAACGCGGAACTCCGAACGGCTGCACATTGGCTAAGCATCGCTTATACGGAATCGCGCGACAGTTTCCTCATCAACTTCGACGCCTAGACCCGGTCCGTCAGGCACGGCCAGCAGGCCACCCACACACCGCAAAGGCGTGCGGCACAGGGACCGGGAGATGGGGTCATCGCATACGTTGTACTCCTGGAAAAGGGCTTCCGGGAGAATGGCATTGAGATGTAGAGAGGCCGCCGTCAGCAGGTCTGACTGCCAGGCATGAGGACAGATGGAGCGTCCGGCCGCTTCGGCGAGCGGCACGACCTTACGTGCCACGGTAAACCCGCCGCATCGCGAGAGGTCCGGCTGCACGACGTCCACGCCGCCTTCCCGGATCAAGTGCTCAAATCCCCAGACTGTCCCCTCCTGTTCCCCGGCCGCGATTCGAATCGCTGTCGCGTCGGCTACCGCCTTGTATGCCGCATAGTCCTCCGGATGGCACGGCTCCTCCACCCAGAAGGGATCGAAGGGCTCAATCGCCTCTATCAGCGAGATCGTCTCTTCCACGGATCGTGGATAGATCCAGCCGGCATCGACCATAAGGACACGGTCTTTCCCGAGTCGCTCGCGCGCTGCCTGGACGAGAGTCGCATCTTTGTGTCGATCCTTTCCAAAGCCTCCCCACCCGAACTTCACGGCCGTGAATCCAAGGTCAATGTACTTTTGGGCCGCTTCCTTCATAGCTTGCGGAGTGTCGCGAAAGAGAGTGCTTGCATAAGCCGGCACCTGCCTGCGGCGAGCCCCGCCGAGCAGTGCATGGACGGGTCTATCCAGAGCCTTGCCCATGATGTCATGGCAGGCAATGTCAATGCCGCTGATAGCCTGGAGAACAACGCCTCTCCGGCCGTAATACATTGTGCGATTGAAAAGCTTGTCCCACAACCGTTCCACCCCGAAGGGGTCTTCCCCGACCGCGAGGCTGCCTATCCCGTCGAAGAACCCGGTGCCGTCACCGGGGGCTTCGATCACGGCCTTCAATGCGTGCGGCTGAGTTTCGATCTCCGCCCAGCCATCGATTCCTGCGTCGGTGGAGACGCGCAGGAGCGAACGGTACTTCGGACCCGAGGCCTCTGGGCCGTGAACGCCATAGCCGCAGGGCGATTCCAGAATGATGGCTTCCACTTTCGTGATCTTCATGGGCACAAGACCACCTTTATCGCACGGTCGCCGTCTCGGGCGATCGACAGAGCTTCTTCCGCCTTCTCCAGCGGGAAATGGTGTGTCACAAGGGAGCGCAGATCGATAAGGCCGCCGGCCGCAAGCTGGACGGCCCTGTCCCAGAGCAGAGGCGCGCCGATCCCTGTGACCACCTGTAGATCCTTCTGTATGATCCGATTCGAGGCGATATTGGCTCGGCCGGTGCCGGACACGCCGTAGAGGACCACGCGCCCGCCGGGCCGGACCCACTCAAAGGCCCGATGTACGGCCATATCCGCACCGGATGCCTCCACGACAATGTCAGGTCCTCTGCCCCCTGTGGCTTGCAGGACCTTCTCCTGAAGGTCGGTATCCCGGTAGACCCATGTCTCTGCCGCGCCGAACTGCTTGGCCAAATTGAGTCGCACCTCACCTCGCCCAATCATGACGACGGGCGTGCAGCCCGATGCGCGGGCGAGCGCCAGAAAGAGCAGGCCCGCGGGGCCGCTGCCGAAGATCAGGACGGATTCGCCCGGCTGCGCTTGGACCCTGAGAAAGGCGCCCCAGGTGCAGTTGAGCGGCTCCATAACCGCACCGGCTTCGAACGACAGCGTCGCGGGCCAGCGATAGAGGTTCGCCGCGGGGACGATCACATACTCAGCGTAGCCGCCGTCGCCGCCGGTGGTACCCAGCTCTCCGCCGCTCTTGCAGAGCAGTTTTCGGCCGGCACGGCAATAAGGGCAGACGCCGCACCCGATGACCGGGTCCACAATGACCCGGCTGCCCGTCCAGTCGGAAAAGAAGCTGCCGCCGACCTTCTCCACCACGCCGGCGATCTCGTGGCCGAGCACTTGAGGGCTTCGCTCGAACTTCTGACTGCCGTCCAGCAGGTGGAGGTCTGTGGCGCAGATGCCCACCGCGCGCACGCGGACGAGAGCCTCCCCCCATTCGGGCGGACGGCAGGGTCGCTCCTGGAGTTCCAGATGTCCATCGTTTATCACGAGAGCCTTCATGGGTCTTGTCCCTCAACCATTGTCTCGCCAAGGTTACCAGAACCGCCAGTAAAGGTACACCCAAATACACGCATACACGCCGAGCCAGAGTCTAACGCGTTTATAGAAAGGTCGAGCCGCACCCTCGTCGTAGTTGCCAAGTAGCGAGGGATTCCACAGCAGCGATTGCACAGCTTCCTTCGGCCCCGGCGCCGTGGATAGGGAAACGATCACCACGCCGGCCATGATAATGACTTGGGCGATGAAGGCCAGATACAGCCAGTGCAGCCGATAGCCAAGGGCAGGCGCACCCAATGCAACCGCCGTCTGGATGGCCAATCCGCCGATGATGCCGAACAGGGCGCCCGGATAGTTCGCCCGCTTCCACAGGATTCCCAGAATGAACACGGAGATGAATGGGGTAGCCAGGTACGTGACGCCCGTCTGGAAATAACGAAAGATGCCTCCCAGCATCTCTACCGCAGGAGCAGTGATGCCCGCGATCGCCAGGGCGAGCAAAGAGGCCATCTGTCCCGCGCGGATCACGCGTTGATGGTTGGCGTCCGGTCGCAGCATCTTCTTGTAGATGTCCAGGGCGAAGATCGTCGCGGTGGAGTTGGCCAGCGCACTGACCGTGGACATCACCGCTGCGAGGAAGCCTGCGAGGACCACGCCGCGGAGCCCAAAACCGGAGGCAAAAGTGCCAAGGGCGAGGGGGAATGCCTTGTCCGGGTTGCTGAGAGGCTCCGTCTGATGCATCTGGTGAATCCAGTAGAATACGATGAAACCCAGAAAGCAGGTGACCATGGGACGCAGCAGATTGACGAAGCCGGCAAACACAATCCCCATCAGGCCGTCCCAGGTGGAACGCGCGCCCAGGACCCTCTGGATCATCACCTGGTTTGTGGCCTGGTAGAAAAGGAACACACCCAGCGAGCCGCAGATCAGGGCAGGGAACGGTGCGACCGTGTCGAGCGGAGGATGGTAAAGGTGAAATCGCTCGGGGTTGGCCTGCATCATCGCGTTCCAGCCGCCGGGAATCTTGCCTAACGCGACGAAGAACAGGATGATTCCGCCCCCCAGCAGGAACACACACTGTACGGCATCGGTCCACATCACCGAGGCCAGTCCGCCCTTTGTCGTATAGAGGCCCACAAAAACCACGGTGCCCCAGAGAATGATGTAAAAGCTCCATCCGGTGAGCTCGGAGAAGACCAAGCTGCCGCCATAGAGGACGGGCGCCAGGAACACCAGGACATAGGCGACGAGCATGACCCAGCTATAGATGTCGCCGCAGAGGGGACCGAATCGCTTTGCCAGAAACTCCGGCACGGTCGCGATCCGGTTCTTCAGATATACGGGGATGAAGAACAGCAGCACGAGCAGGTACGTCGGCAGGCACCACCATTCCCAGTTGGCGATTCCCATGCCGTGCTGATACGCCGCGCCGATGGTCCCGACGATCTGTTCGCTGGAAACGCTCGTGGACACGAAGGCCGAGCCGATGATCCACCAGGGCAGCCGCTCCGATGCGAGAAAGTAGCCTCGGGCGGTCTGGCCCTGCCTGCGCGACACCCACAGTCCCACCGCGATCACGAAGGCAAGGGAGCCGAGAATGATGGTGATGTCCAGCGGGCTCAAGACGAAATTCACGGCAGGAGTCTCCCCAGGGGCGTGCGCCGGGCTGCCAGACAGGGACGAAAGGCTTCGGCATAGGGGACGCCGACTCGCTGCCCGGCGGCCTTCAACCGCTCGTCCAGCATATCGCGATAGTCCTTCCCCAGCAGGCGTTGCGACACCTCCATCTGGCTCCTATGAAGCCCGACGATCTGCCGCATCTTCCCGGCCGTGGCGGCGTCGATCTCCACGAAATGAGTGGCCTCAAAGCCAAATCCCGGACCCGGGTCCACATAAAAAATCGGCGGCACGCGCGGCAGGGCGGGGCTGTCCGTTCGCACGGAGGCAATCTGCGAGAGCAGGGCCCCCTGGAATACGAGGGCCGACGTCGTGGAGTGATCGAGATTGTAGTCCTGGGAAAAGTGCGTAAAGAGCAGATCCGCCTGCGTGTGGCGGATCGCCTCGATCACCTTGAGGCGGTTGGCCCAAGTGTCATACAGGGCCTCATCCGGCTCACCGAGGCAGGTGTATTCGGCGTCGATCGCGCGGGCTACCTCCCGCATTTCCCGATCCCGCAGGCGGGCACACTCGGCGTGGGGGAAGTCCGGATCGTCGCTGATTCCCTTATCGCCGTTCGTGGCGCAGATCAGAAAGAGGCGGTCCCCTCGCTGGCGACAGAGAAGGAGTGTGCCCAGGCAAAACATCTCGTCGTCCGGATGGGCGCCGATGAAGGCTACATTCATAAGGGTTCTCCCCACAGAAGGTGCGTTGTGTCACGATGGATGATTTCCTCGATGGCCTGGAGGCTCACGCAGGGCAGACTCGTTCCCTGGGTGAAACGATTGATGGTCCGCAGGCCATCGAGAGAGGCGGCCGGAGTCGTGAACGGGTAATCCGAGCCGAACAGCAGCTTGTGGAGAACGCCGTACTCCTGGGCCAGCATCATGGAGTTGTAGAACTGCCACGGCCGGCCGAAAAGGGCGCTCACATCGGCGTAGACGTTGGGATGCTTGCGAATCACGCAGATCGCTTCGCCCTCCCAAGGGTGGCCGAGGTGGGCGATGACGATCTTCAGATCGGCAAATCTCGCGGCAACCGTGTCGATCAGCCCCGGCCGCGACCATGCCAGCGGTCCCAGACGCACAAAAGACGTGCCCATGTGGAACAGGACCGGCAGATTATGCTTGATACAGTTGGCATAGAGCCAGTCCAGCTTTGGGTCGGTGGGGTCGAAACCCGCGTAGATGGGTCCGAGCTTTACGCCTTGCAGATGGAGGTCCCGGCGCGACTGCTCGAAATCGTCCTTCCAGCAGGATTCATTGGGATCGAGGGACATGAATCCGATGAGTTTGTCCGACGCCCGGGCCACGAAATTGGCGACGAATCCGTTGGGCACGCGAAGTCCGGTCATCAGCCCTCGCAGGCCGAAGCAGATCGCGCGGCCGCACGGCTCCATGGCCTTCAGGTAGGTATCGAATTCCACACCGATATCGACCCGGACCCCGGGATGAGAACTCTGCAGGTCCTGGAGGAAGCCGGGATGGATATGGGACTGACAGTCCCAGGCGTGCGTATGGACATCCACGATCACGATGGATACTCCTTGTGTCTCAGGTGAGCGCCGGCGTGAGCCGTGTCTCCCCGTGAACGGCGAAATTGGTCTTGACATTCTCCTGAATTCTCACGATACTGAAACCAATTGCTTCGTAGGAAGTCGTGCGGCAATCCGTGCACCAACCGGGACCATTGTATGACGCCTTACGAATGTGTCAACCCGGAGACAGAGGAGCATTGGCCCGAAGCCATGAATCCGCTCTTCACACTCAACGAAGGAGGAATCTCATGTTCAAAAAATGCTACAGCATGTTTCTGGGGGTTCTCGTACTGGGCCTGACCGGCAGTGCGACGGCTGCGACATGGACGATCTTCACCAATCAGGTGCCGAAAGCGAGCGAGGGCGACCGCGATATGCGGTACGAGCTGGGCACGAAGTTCAAAACCACAGTCGCGGTGCGTGTGCTGAAGGTGCGAGTGTACGCGAGTGCATCGGAGGAAGGGGAGCACACGGTGCGCCTCTGGCGGGTGGCTGATAGCACATTGGTAGCCGGCCCGTATGCATGGTCGTTCGCCGCGGGAACGGAGGGATGGAAGGAGTTCACGCTGCCCGAGCCGGTAGCCATCGAAGGCAACACCGATTACATCATCGCCGTGACCAACGGCACCGACCAGTGGTACTTCTGCACCGAGCAGGCGTTCAGCTCGCCCATCAACAACGGACCCTTGGCGACCTACCAGGGCAGCGGGGTCTTCACGACGACACTGGGCGCCATGCCGACCCAGACCTGGAACAACTCCAATTACTACCGAGACGTGGTGGTAGAGACCCTCCCGATCGCCTCCGGCCCGACCCCTCCCGATGGAGCACTGGCGGTGGTGGCCGGGCTGTTCCTGTGGACGCCGGGCGATGGAGCGCGGTTCCACGATGTCTACCTGGGCACCACGCCGGACCTTGGCCCTGGCGACCGCGTGGCTGCTTCTGCCTACACGGCACTGTACTACCACACCGTTCCTCTGCAGCCGGGGATGACGTATTACTGGCGCGTCGATGAGATTGAGGCCGACGGCGTCACCGTTCATCCGGGCAACGTGTGGACGTTCATGACGCAGGCCCTGACGGCCTACTATCCTGATCCGCCGGATGGGGCGGTGGATGCCTGGCCTACGCCGAATCTGAGGTGGCTGCCGGGCCAGCTCGCCGCTCAACACCACGTGTACTTCGGCAACAGCTTCGACGCCGTCAGCCAGGGGATCGCAGACACGGACAAGGGTATGCGGGAGTTGGCCGATGCGAACTTCGCGCCGGGAATCCTCGATACTCTGACAACCTATTACTGGCGTGTGGATGAGACCACAGCCAACAGCATTTTCCGCACCGGGCCGGTCTGGAGCTTCACCACCTGCTTGCCGGTGGACGACTTCGAGAGCTATACCGATGAGGTGGGCCAGCGGGTCTTCCAGACGTGGATCGACGGGGCCGGTTATACTGAGCCGACGGTCGTGATCGGCAACGGCACGGGCGCTACGGTCGGGTATACCGAGCCGCCCTTTACCGAGCAAGGAATCGTGCACGGCGGCTTGCAGTCCATGCCCCTGGACTACAACAATATCGATTCACCTTTCTACGGCGAGGCGGCGCGGGACTTTGCCCCTGCGCAGGACTGGACGGTCAGTGACGTCAATGGACTGGTGCTCTACATCCGAGGCCTGGCGACGAATGCACCGGCTCCATTGTATGTGGCAATCGAAGATGCCTCCAGGAATATCGGCGTGGTCGTCCATCCCGACCCGAAAGTTTTGACCGCGACGAAGTGGGTGAAGTGGAAGATTGTATTCCGTGCGTTCACCGATGCCGGTGTGAATATGGCCCGCGTCAAGAAGATGTACATCGGCGTGGGTGATCGGCAGCATCCGACGGCGGGCGGCACGGGCCGAATCTACGTCGACGACATCAGCGTGACCAAGCCCGCTCCATAACACGCGGCTGCACCGCAAAGGCCAGGATCGGCTGGCCGCTCGTTATTCGTGGCGAGGAGATGCCGATCAAGCGGCTATCGGACCGCTCCGTAATGCGTGCATCTCTTCCTGATGCCGGCGCGATGGATAAACAGGCATCAGCAGGATGTGATTGAGTGCCTCAGAATGAACATGGCAGCTCTCGTTCAATAGAAGCTCTGGTTGCCACTGAGAACTCTTGGCTCGGTCCTGTCGCTCCAGTCGTTCATGAGATCGACGTCATACTGCGAACGGCTCTTCCATTCGACGTGCCCGTCGCCGAAGCAGCGGTTCAGCCCGGTGATCGCCGGGGGGCCGATATCCATGTGGCCCCAGTTGAACAGTTCCGGATTCCGGTGCACGGAAGCGCCTCGTTGGCCGTGATTGTAGAGATATCCGTTGGTGCCGCCCAGTCGAAAGCACGCGTCCGCCACGACGATCCGATCACCGGTGAGCTGCTTGTCTGTCAGGTGTTGCGGATGGGTGACATGGTCACGGTAGATGTCCATGCGACCCCAGTAGGCGTACTCCATCACAATGAACTGCGCCGAATCCCAATGCTCGTGGGTCATCCAGGAGTAGTCCATCTTATTGGCAGGACAGAGCCAGACGTCCCCGAGATCACGCTCGGCATACTTGAAGCCGGGCATGTAAGGGCCAAACGCGGGCAAGCTGAACTCCCCGGGGTGAGCCTTGGCCTTGGCCTCGGTTGCCCATGCGATAATCCCCTCGGGACCGGCTCCCCACGTATCGTCCGTTTTCAGAAGGCGCCCGTCACTTTCGCCAACGTAGGTCGCGATAGCAATGCCCCATTGTCTCAAGTTGGAGCTGCATGCGACCCGCCGCGCCTGATTTCTGGCGATCTTCAGAGCCGGCATCAGTATGCCCATCAGGACCGCGATGACTGCGATCACAACGAGCAGCTCAATCAACGTGAAGCCCTCTCTTCGTGCCATGGTCTATCCCTCACGGTCGCCGACTAACCGGACTTCCTGCTCATCCGGGACGCAAAGCATAGCGATCGAATTCTGCGGACAGAACGGCGGATGCGACCGGCACTCGTGCCTATCGTGAAGCCGAGATATATGATACCGCAGTTGGAGGGGCTTTGCCAATATTTTGCACAATAGGAGTTCTCAACACGGCTGCTTTGGAAGTTATATCTCTTGATAGTCCAAGGTGTATTTCGTAGGATTGTTGGCGGCGTATGGAGACAGTTGTCTTTCGTGGCCGTGTAGATGGGCAATGTCAGATTGAGTACATGACATTCAGAATCGATATGACTCAAAGCAATGATCCACACTGACCCCAGGAAAGGACCAACACGTGGCAAACAACAAGAGCAAACCAGCGAAGGACCAGGGCACGTTTTGTGGTCGAAGAGCATTTCTCAAGGCGACGGCGGCATCAGTGGCACTGCCCTACCTGATCCCGGCGTCCGCGATGGGCAACGACGGCAACACCGCGCCAAGCAACCGGATCGTGATGGCCGGCATTGGCCTGGGCAACATGGGCGGGGGCGACCTGGATTCATTCCTGGGTCGCAACGATGTCCAGTACGTGGCCGTGTGCGACGTAAGAAGGGATGTTCGTGACGGCCGAATGAACCATGTGAACGAGAAATACGGCAACAAGGACTGCAAAGCCTATAACGACTTCCGCGAGGTTCTGGCACGCAGTGATATTGACGCCGTGCATTGCGCAACACCGGATCACTGGCACGCGCTTGTAGTGATCGAGGCCTGTCGCAATGGAAAGGACATCTACTGCCAGAAGCCTGAAACCAAGACGCTCCGTGAAGGCAAGCTGATGATCGACGCCGCCCGGCGTTACAGTCGGGTCGTATCCGGTGGCAGCCAGCGCGTGCTGGAGGATTACAGGAAGACGGTCGACGCCTGCTGGAGTGGGAGCAAGGGGCTGGTCAAGTCGATCAACGTGAACGTTGGTCCGTTTCCGACGGACTGCAACAAGAACGGGGAACCCATCCCCGACGGCTTCGACTGGGACATGTGGCTGGGTCCCGCCCCGTGGGCGCCGTACCATCCCCACCGGTGCAGCGGCAGTTACAACATCGACGGGACAAGCTGGCGATCGTTCAAGGATTACTCCGGCGGCGGCATGACCGACTGGGGCGCCCATCATTTCGGCGGCGCGACGTTCGCCCTTGATGTCCGGGAGATGGAGCCCGAGGAAGTGATCTTCCATGACGAAAACGGCCGGAAGTTCGCGACCTGCCGCTATCCGAACGGCAAGCTTCTTCACCACAATCACCCGGGCCGGGGCAACCTGGACGTGGAATGGGCGAATGAGAAAGGCCCCTCCAAACCCGTTCCCGGCTACGCCGGAACTGGCGGCATCTACGGCGACTTCATCGACTGCGTCAAGACGCGCAAGAGGCCGTTCCGCGACATCGAATACGCGGTCCACACCGCAACCGTGTGCCACTTGTTCCTCGTTGCCTACGAATTGGAGCGGTCCCTGAAATGGGACACGACCAGGCAGCAGTTCGTCAACGACGACGAAGCCAACCGCCTTGTCGACGTTGCAAGAAGAGAGCCCTGGGTGATTTAAGAACGCGATGGCTTCGACAAGGAGACTTGATTATGACGAGTAAAGAAACTACGAGACTGACACTGGCGTTCGGCGCGGCCGGCCTGGCCGCTGCCCAGGCTGTTGCTCAGACGGATTCGGCCGCAGTGGACAACGCATTCAATACGCTTAAGACCTATGACTGGGGCGCGGACCGCGCGGCCTTGAATCCGATCGATCAGGCGATCATCGCTACGCACGGCGATGCCGCTGCCCGCAAGGCGCTGGAAAAGCGCCTCGTGGATGCACTTGCCGGCGGCCTGTCACGATCCGCACAGGACTATGTGTGCCGCAAGCTGAGGGTCGTAGGCACGGCCCAGTCCATCAAGACCCTCGCCGGTCTTTTGCCGGCCGAGGAGACCTCGCACATCGCACGCTACGCCTTGGAACGCATCCCGGACGAGAAGGCGGTCGAGGCGATGCGGGACGCGCTGCCAAAGGTCAGCAGCAAGCTCAAGCCGGGCATCATCGGTTCGCTGGGCAAACGTCGCGACACCAAGAGCATCAAGGCCATCTCGACGCTTCTCGGCGACTCCGACGTCCAGGTCGCCCGAGCCGCGGCCCAATCGCTGGGCCTCATCGGCACGCCGGCTGCGGCGAAGGAACTGAGCAAGTTCGCGAAGAACGCGTCTGCCAATATGAAGATGCCGGTAGCCGACGCCCGCCTGATCTGTGCCGAACAGTTGCTGGCCGACGGTCAGAAGTCCGAGGCAGTAGCTTTGTACAAAGAGCTCAACAGGGATGACCAGCCCGCGCACATCAAGGTTGCCGCCATGAGAGGTATGGTGACCGCTGCGACGAAGAAGTGAAGTCGCACAACAGGCAAACAGACGGCTCAACGTCAACGTGAACAACCGCTATGAATAGGTTTACGGTTCTGCGACGGAAGACTACCTGGGTGTCCACTGCTCAGAGAAATGGTCCAGCGGCCGCCACATGAAGCCGACTCGCCGGGATTTCTTGAAGAGTGCTGCCGGACTGACGCTCGCCGGCGCCGGTCCGGTGACGGCGGCGGAGACAGCCAAGCCAGGTTCGTCCTGTCGCCCTGCGATCTCCGGAACCTTGTGGTGGGTCTCGCCCCAACAGAATACATGCTGGGGCGGGACAGGCTGGGAGCGGGAGCTGGAGGAACAGAAGCGGCTTGGCTTTGATCTCCTCTGGCTGACCAACGTGCCGAGTGTCTTGGAGCACCCTATCTGTCCCTTGCGAGCCCTGTTGGACCTGTGCGGCAAACACAAATTCCAGGTCATTCTTGATACCGGCCTCAGCGGGGATTGGTACGTTTCGCTTGACCTGAAGCAGGAACTCGACTTGTGCCGCCGTAACATCCGCAAGATTGCCGACAGAGTTGCCAATCCAGCCAAGGCTGCGCGAAGGAAGATCTTGAATACGCCCGGCCCAGGCGAGGTCGCCCGCCGGCACTTCCTGTTCGCGAATGATTGAAAACGAGGGTCCATGCCCACTGATGCATCTCCCGACTTGCCTCATATTATCGTTCTCGCGGTGCCTGGGCAATCCAAGCCAAATCGAAGGGCGTACCACAGCTTCTGATGGAGCAAGATGCGAGCCTGGAATCGCTGTGTCCCAGTAGATCGGGCGGCGTTTCGTTGCAGATCGAGTGACGCATGGGTACAATACGGCGCAGATCCTGTGGGCAGACGGCCGATCAGAAGGGCCGCGAATGCATCAATTCAAAAAGCCTGGAGGAAAAGAGAATGGTAGGCGCACGCATCACGCACACTCTGGTTTCGCTGGTGTTGGCCGTTTGTAGCGGTCTGGTTGCATCACCCGCCGGAACCCTCGCCTCCGCCCGGATGCCGGACACTTCAAAGATGAATGTCTTGTTCATCATTGCCGAGGATTGGAGCGCGAACACGCCCGGCTGCTACGGCAATCCGATCTGCAAGACACCGAATCTGGACCGTTTCGCCACCATCGCCATTCGATTCGACTCCGCATATGTGCAGGCCGTCTGCTGCAATCCCTCGCGTACCTCGTTCCTGACCGGCCTGCGTCCGCTCACCAGCCGGGTCTGAAACAACGGCCAGGAGATGGACACAAGCCTGCCGGCCGGCACCGTCACCTTGCCGGAGCTGTTGAAGAAGAAAGGCTTCTACACCGCCGTCATTGGCAAGTTCTTTCACACGGTCGAATACGCTGAGAAGCAACTGCTGGCCTTCGACCGGATCGAAAGTTACGGCAAGCCGCCGGGATGGGAAGGGCCCGGCCCCATCCTGACGTTCCCGCCGGTCAAACGCGCCCGGAAAGATCCTGCTCCCAAGGACAAAAACAGCAGGGCGTATCGCGAGTGGCGCGCTCGCAATTCCGACCGCTACGGCGACTCGGGCCTGGAGCCCGAAGAGGAGGGCGACTATCGCAACGCGCAAATCGCCTGCGCGTTGTTGAAGGAGTTCGCGCAGACGAAGAGGCAGTTCTTCCTTTCAGTGCATCAATCGCGCCCGCACACGCCGCTTATCGCGCCGAAGAAATATATCGACATGTACGACCCGGCAAAAATTCCCGATCCGCCGGCGCCGCCCAAAGCGGAGAGCAGCCTCTATCCGCGTCGCGTGACTGTCGGCAATCCGGACATCTTCATGAGGCAGCAGCCGACGTCACAGCAAGTCAAGGAGGCCATTGCCGCTTACTATGCCTGTGTGAGCTTCGTGGACAGCAATATCGGCATGGTTCTTGATGAATTGGAGAGGCAGGGGCTCGCCGGCAACACGATCGTCGTCATTCTGGGCGACCATGGATTTCACCTCGGCGATCATGGATTCTGGTCCAAATATTCGATGCTTGAAGCGACGCGGCGCGCGCCGTTGTGGGTGCGCGTGCCGGGCGCTCCGGGCAACGGCCGGGTTTGCCGCGAGTTTGTGGAGTTCGTGGATCTCATGCCCACCGTCGGCGAGCTCGCCGGCCTGGATGTGCCCGCCAACCTGGAGGGACTCAGCTTTGTGCCGTTGCTGATCGATCCGGATCGGTCCTGGAAGAAGGCCGTGTTCATGGTGGAGAACGAGAACAACCAGGTGGTGCGGACTCGCAAGTTCAGTTACATGGAGTTCAGGAAAGGGCCGGTTCCCGCTGCCCTCTTTGACCTGGAAAAAGACCCGTGGGAGACGGTCAACCTGGCGAATGACCCCGCCTACGCACAAGCGCGGCAGGACATGGCTGATCTCCTGAAGTCCGGCTGGAAGGCCGCGTTGCCCGAACAGCTTCCCTCAAAGTAGAGAAGACGACACTGGCTTGCTTGCCGCTGCTGCCGCAACGTCTTTCACGATCACCTCAACCGCTCAATCAAATCGGCGACCTGGCGGCGGAAGCTCTGCCAATCTTCGAAACCGAAGATTTGATCGTGCTCGCGCTGATTGAGTTGGAATGCGGCAAGGCGAGCAGCGATCAACTCTTCCGCCGCCTTTGCGGCAGCGGAGCCATTTCGGGCTTTTGCCAAACGTGCCAGCGTCAACAGGTGGCGGTAATCGTCGAGGCCGGCGCGGAGGCGCTCAAACTCGACGGCGGGAACCAGTTGGCCATCAGGTGTAGCGTTGCACCAGGCGTAGTCGTCCTCGCGGCAATCAAGGGCGTAGTACGGATCGCCGGCGGTGGCGTTCCAGTGCCACGAGAGCCGGAACTTCATGCCGAACTGCTTGGCGGCCTTGTAGAGACAATTTCCGTAGGTCCACCGGTTGCCGCCGTTGTAGAATGCCCAATCGCCGCCGGATTCGTGCAGCAGATTCACGCCCGCTTCATCGTGCAGGTTCCAATCCACGACGTGAAACGCCTTAGCCAGTTGGAAGTGCGGATCGTTCCGATCGCTGCCGCTGAAACTGCTTGCCCCGGTGAAGAAGGGCGGGCCCTGCGGGAAAGCCTGGCGGTACGCGGCGGCATTCTCGATGGAACGCTTGAGGTCATCGCCGATTGGCTCATCGGCCAGATTCCAATATGTCGGCAACCAGCCGTGTTCGTCGGCGTGATTCTGAATCGCCGTGTAGACCGCCTTGATAAACGCTGCGTAATCGCTGAAGCCGGCAGCCTTCATCTGGTCGATGTCCTGGTAGTAGGCGTTCAGTCCGGTGACGCCACTGCCGTAGGTGCACACGGCCAGAAAACCAAGATCACGGGCCAGTTGCATCGGCGCGTCGGCATCGCTGAAGTCGAGTACCGGCCGGCCGTCCTTGAAGCCTCTGTAGTGCACGACGGGAATGCCGCTGAACATGGTGAAACCATACTCGCGCATTTTCTTGAGGCTCTGCAACGACATCTCACGGTTGAACGCCGCCGCGCCGGGATCGTCGCCATACCACGGCGTGCCGATGGTGTAGCTCCACGGACCGGCCGGGATGTCCACCGGATCGAGCGTGCCTTTTCGCACCGTGAACTCAATCGGCACCGATGAAGCTACGCCCTGCTCCGGTACAATCTCCACATTGCCTCGGTACAGGCCGGGTTTCGCATCCGCCGGCGTCTTAACCGTCAGCCAGAATCGCCGCGCGACGTCTTTCGGCATCGTGACCGTGTTCGTCGGCATGATCAGTCTTGGACGGATAGTATAGACTGAGCCTTCCATCGTCACGCGGCTGATGCGGTAGGAAACGAACCCAACATCAATCGCGCTGGCCGGAATCTTTCCGCCCGGCTCAGTCAGATCGCTTACCGTTACCGTGACCTTCCCGAGATCGCGCAATGGAAGGATTGCCACCGTGACCGGCTCATACTGCCCGGCAAAGGCTGCCGCGGTGAGCGGTTTGCCGATCTCGTCCTTGAACGGAGTGTCGTTGTAGAAGAGGTCCTTCATGAAGTCGCGGCAGAAGACGACGTAGCCACGCTGCCGCTCCACGTCGGTCGGCTGGAGCGGATCGCCTGTGGGGCGATGTAGAACGCGCTTGAAATAGTTGTCGAAGTAGAATCGCCGCTTGGCCTCGACCCACTTCAGGAATCGGTCTCCCTCGGCTGCCTGGGCGACCGGGTAGATAACCACCGCCGATACGCTGCAAGCCCAGTTCTCACCGTTGAAATCGACGCTCAACCGGCCGTTCGTCACGTCCACGTCGAAAACGTTCTCATGGAAGTATGCCTTCTGGTACTTGTCGAAGGTGTCGTCGGTGGGCAGGTCCTCCACGTTCCAGAAGCGGAAGTACTTCTTTTTCAGTGTGTCGAAGTCCATCGTGTCGGTGAGGACTTCGTTGCCCTGGGCCAGGATCGCCCGCTTGCGATAGACCTGATACTCGCCCCAGAAGCCGCTTGGATTGTCCAGGTTCACGAACACCCGGTACTTGCCATTGGGCAGGTCCACGGCCAGGCCGCCCGACTCGATGCAGAGGAAATCCTGGTACAGTGGGTCCGGCTGCAACGCATCGAATGCCCGCCAGATCTTCGCATCCTTCAGGCCGTAGCCGCGGCCCTTGCTGTATAACGTGGCCGGCGTGACTTGCGCAAAACCTTCCATGACCGGACTGACGCCCGTGCCGAAATCGAAAGCGTACAGGCCCTCGAACCGGACTCTCTGGGCCGACTCATCGCGTTCGAGGCGAATGTTGTCCACGTACAGCGGCGCCGCCGGCTCGTTGCCGATGCTCAGGACAAACCGGGTGATCCCGTTGAGGATCAGCATCCGGCCGGGCCGTGATTTCTCGCCGACGTACAACTGCTTCACCGGCAGCACGAGCGTGCTCTGGCCCGGCGGGACGACCGTCACATAGTTGACCCGCGTCCAGTAATCGCGCGTGGACGTATCACGAATCTCAACGTATAACTCCAGCGGATCTTGCGAGTCCGTGTACAGGTCGGCTTTGAGATAATCGTAACCGGTCCAGTCTTGCACGCCGTCCAGGATGGCGTAGGATTTGTCAATCCGCAGCGCCTTGCGACCGTCCGTGGCGTGTTCCGCGACGACCACGCCGCCTTCAAAGGGATTCTCGTCCTCGAACGAAGCGATCTGTTTGACAAGCGGCCCGTCGGCGACCGCCTGCTTCACTTCCAGGGGTGTCCCACAGGCGTAGCAGGTCTGCCATGCCGGCATGTTGCGATATGCACACTCCACGCACCGGGCCGCACCTGTGCCGATCTCGCCCGGAGGCACGAGCGGCGTCTCTTCGCTGCCCAGCGTTGGCTTTTCCGTCAGGGGGCTGTCGGTACTAACCTTCTCCAGCGTCACGTCATCAATCCAGAAATAACCAGGCGCCATCAGCCCGAACGACACAGCGACCCTCTTCTTCTCGCCGACCTCGCCGACGTAAGTAAGTCTGGTCCAGCCAAACGTGCCGTTCTTCTGGAGTTGGATGTACTGCTCGTCAAACATGAACTCGGTCGTCGCGTTCCATGTGCCGGTACCGATATCCAACCCGCGCAGGAATGCCGTGACCTGGTAGCGTCCCGGCTCCAGTTCGTGCTCCTGTCGGATCCGAATCTTCGGCGATGAGCGGCCGATGAGCAGGCTCGAGGTCTTGCCGCTGTGAGCAACACGGCCCACGGCAAACTGGCAATCGCCTTCGTAGTTCCAGCCGCCCCACTTCTCGAAGACCAGCCCGAACTGGTCGGCCTGTTTCGGCATCTCAAACGATGGATCTTCGATCAGGTTCTCCCCGCCACGAGCGACGGCCAAGCCGACCAACACCGCGAACAACCACCCGCATGTTCTCATCATTGGCGTATCAATGCCTCCCGAGCCTGCGCCTATCGGTTCCGATCCTGTCGGCAACTGCCAAAGTGGCTGATTATGGGCCTGGCGGGACTCCGCAGTCAACTCTGTGTCTCGTGCCTTTGCGCAGAAACGCACGTTGTAATGTCAACCTGGTTCGGCTGGTCTATAGGCGACAGCCCGTCCCACCTGGCACTAGTACTATTGAATTCCGCCTTGCAGGCACGGTGAGCATGCTCTTGATGATGCTGGCCGCCTATTTGCACCGAATGCCAAATCTGTCATGGAGCATGATAGCAATAGTTGAAGCGGCCGCCGGGGGCGACGTCGCCGTGGAGGTAGAAGTCCAGGATGTCGCCTGAGGCGGGCACGTTGTCGGTCCACTTGAACTCGAAATCCAGCGAGCCGTTCGACGGCAGGCCAAGGAGCACTCTCGGGACGCGCAGCTCCATCCGGTTGCCCTCGATGTGGAACGTGACCTTGCCAACCTCGGACCAGCTCCATTCCCGCCGGCTTCGCTCCAGTGTCGCCTCATTTCCGACAGGCGCCTTGCGGTTGACCGCGTAATCATAGCCCTCCCACCCGGTACTCTTGTCGCGGTCGAGATCGATCAGCAGCGTCATCCAGCCGGGCCCGGTTGGGTCCGTGACGGGATCAGCGGTCTCGATGTAGAAGTAGACGTTCTCCGCGTCGCGTGTCACTTTGGCGGTGACGAAGTCGTTGCGTCCGGAGGTGTTCTGGTAGAACGTCTTGCCGTAGCCGCGGTGATTGCGGTGCATGGTGCTGCCTTTGTGATGTGGAAACTCCGGCTGCACCTCGGTCCACGAGTCGAAGCGGCCGTCGATCTCAATGGTGACCGGTGGCGACGGTGCGGCGGGCGTCTGGACGCCCTTGTACCGGCGGATGTTCGCGACGAGCTGATAGTAGTAGTTGTCGGCAAAACCGCCCTTCATCGGCTCGATGTCGCGGCTGTACTCGTTGTTGAACTCGTCGGGAAAGGCGTTCTCGGTGCCTTGCCAATTCCTGTAGCGGCCCGCAATCCATTCGTTCCAGCCGGTCACGAAGATCAACTCGGGGTCCATCTTGACAGCGTAGTCCCATTGTTCCTGAACGTTCAGGCCGCGACCGACGGCCTCCGGGTCCTTGCTGAAACCGTAAGCCTTGGTATAGCTGCGCCCATAGGAGCCCCTCGGGTCATTCATCGCTGCCGGGGCCAGCACGTCGGTAGCATTCTGCGCCACGCCCACCGTCACCTGCTCGAACTTGCCCGGCGCGAGCTCGACATAGCCGTGCTGCGGACAGACCTCGAGCCAGCCCCAATGGTCGGGCCGCGAAGGCCCCCTGCGATAGTCGGGCTGGCCCGGCCGGAACGTGAAGAACGAACGGATCGGCTCGGGCAGGTTGTCCGGATAGCCCATCAGCAGCGGCTTGCCTTTCCAGTAGAACCACAGGTCTTTGAAACGCCCCGGTTTGTAGACGTCTTCATAGATCTTGGTGATGTTGACGCGGCTGTCGTCATGCGGGGCGAACGGGCACAGAAACGCGAACTGCGGCGTCCGCACCCCATCCCGCCGGGCGGCCATCCAGACCTCCCCAAGCACGTCGTATGCCTCCTTCCACGTCAACGTCCCATTCGTGCAGTCGAAGACCACGGCGTCCACTCCGGCGTCCGCGAGCATCTCGGCGTGCCTGCGATAGACCCACGGGTCCGTGCCCCGATAGTAGCCAAATAGCGGCGCGTTCCAGTGGTATCCGCCGACGGGGCCGACCTCCTTCCACACGGGATGGTTGTAGTCGTTGACGGCGTCCGGATGGCGAGTGACGATCTCATTGGTATTGGCCGGCCCAAGATCGGTGTTACCCCCGACGTGCCAGGTCCAGTAGAACATCGCCACGGTCCGGTTCGGTCGCGGATCACCCACCTCGGCATGGTCCGGCAACTTGCGCCCCAGGGCATCGGTTGCGACCCACGCGTCACTGATGCGTGGAGGTTCACTGCCGGCACAGACCCGGGCACTTGGCTGTAGCGAGACGACCCACAGAGCCAATGTCATGGCGTGGATAAGCAAGAAGTGGTGCCCGTATGCTGAATGCATCGATCTCCTCTATTCTTGGTCGTCTGCAAGCCAGTCCGAAACCGCAATTCTCCGTCATTGTAGAGAATCGGTCGTCGAAGGCAATCCCTACACTGGCTTGACTGCTCAAGTGCAGCTCGCGGATGGCGACTCGCGTCAGGGCTGGGAGTACGAGGACGGTTCAGATCATATGAGTTCAATCCGTCTTCGCGAGATCGAGGAAGACGATGATCGAAGGATTGCCGACGGGTGTGTAATGGCCGGTGAAGGCCAAGCCGCCCGTCTGGCGATCCACGCGGAAGACGGCGACGTTGTCGCCACGCTGATTGCAGGAGTAGAGAAACCGGCCGGTGGGGTCGAAATTGAAGCTCCGCGGATAGTTCCCGCGCGTCCATTGCTCCCCGACGTAGGTCAGGGCACCGGTGGCGCCGACGGAAAAGATCGCGATACTGTCGTGCAGACGGTTGCCCGCATAGAGGGACCGGCCATCGGCAGAAACCATGATTTCCGAGCAGAAGTTGCTGCCGGCGAAGCCGGGCGGGAGGCTGGAGACGGTTTGCCGTGCGGCCAGCCGGCCTTGGAGGGCGTCGTAGTCAAACAGGACGATGTTCGAGCCTTCCTCCTGAATGGAATAGAGCCAGCGTCCGTTCGGATGGAAGCAGAAATGCCGCGGCCCGTCGCCCGGCGGCAGCGAAATCGCGGGCGGATCATTCGCCGTGAGCATGCCCTTGGCGTCATCGAGCTTCCAGACGAAGATTCGATCCAGGCCCAGATCGACGTGCAGAATGAAGCGTCCCGAAGGATCGGCCGCAATCATGTGCGCGTGAGTTCGGTCGTGTCCGCTGAAGGCGAAGGTTCCCGGCGGGGCGTTCGTTGCCTTCGTCGGTCCCAGCGTTCCGACACCCATCTTGATGTCTGTCGCGGCCCCTAGACCGCCGTCGGGCCCAATCGGCAGCACTGCCACGGAACCGCCATGATAGTTGGCCACCAGCAGGAACCTGCCGGACGGATGCACGCTCACGTAGGTGGGCCCGGCCCCGCCGGAGCGGACGGTGTTGAGCAGCTTCAACTGCCCGTCAGCGCGGCTGATGGCGAAGGCACTGACCGTGCCTTCGTTGCCTTCACCCACCCGGTTCGTCTCGTTGGAGGAATACAGGCGGGTCCCGGCGGCATTCAAAGCCAGGCAGCTCGGACTCGTCCCCAGCTCATAGACGCCGCGTGGCGTCAGGGCCCCGGTGTTGCGATCCACCTGAAACAGGTGAATGCCGCGTCCATTTCCGGGAGGCAAATCCACCTGCGTCGGCAGTGCGTCGCGGAGTGGCGAGCTGAACGTGCCCACATAGGCCATGAGCGGCCCCCTGGCTTCGGCCGATTGCGCCTCAAGCAGACCCGCCATCAGCGATGCGCTGCCCCCCAGCGCGGCGGAAGATTTCAAAAGCGAGCGTCTGGAAATTACCAACGGCATCAGTTTGGAAAGATGCTGCGTGGTTTGGTGATCAGACAAACTTCGTTTGTCCCGGCATGGCCGTGGGCTTGATGGGCAAAGCCATGTCCCAAGTCAGGTTGTCGGGCACGAGTTTCTCCTCGGAATTCATCGCCTCGGTCCAGGTGACCTCTTTTCCGGTGTAGGCGGCCATGCGTCCCATGAGGGCCATGAGCGTGCTGTGAGCCCCCCAGACGCCATCATTGATCGGCTGCCCCTTGCGGATGGCCGCGAATAATTCGTCGTGCTCGACCTGGTACATGTCGGCCTTGAGACCGCTGTAGCGCCAGTTCTCCTTGCCGGTGATGGTGGGATCACTCCAGCCCTTGATGGTGCCGATCCCGTCGCTGCCCATGAGGTAGTCCGAGTTGTCGCCGTAGCAGTTGCTGACCTGACGTTGGGCCATGAACGCACGAACCCCGTCAGGGAATTCGTAGAAGACATCGATGTGGTCGAAGATATTGCCTTCGCCGTTGGGGAATTGACGGCCGCCGGTCGCCACCGCCTTGAGAGGCAGGACCCCATTCATCGCCCAGGCAATCTTGTCGATGCTGTGACATGCCTGCTCCACCAGCCCATCGCCGCACAGCCAGACGAAGTTGTACCAGTTGCGGATTTGCCATTCCACGTCGCTCATACCGGCGGGACGGCTGCTGGCCGGGGGCATCGGTTTCACCGGGCCGGTCAGATAGGTGGCATAGACGGCGCGAATAGTGCCGATGGCGCCATGGTGGACCTTCTGGTAAAAGGCGCGACGCGCCGGATGATATCGCCAGCAGTAGCCGACCACCAGAGCCAGGTTCTTTTCCTTGGCTTTGGCGGCGGACTGGAGAACGCTGCGCACGCCGGGTGCGTCGGTGGCCACGGGTTTCTCGCAAAAGACGTGTTTGCCGGCCTCGACGGCGGCCCGCAGATGCTGCGGCCGGAAGCCGGGGGGTGTGGCCAGGAGAACCACATCCACGCCGCTATCGATCACTTTCTGGTACGCGTCCAAGCCCGCGAAGCACGCACTGTCAGGGACCTTGACGCGTTGCCCGAATTGCTTTTCGCCCATGAGACTCTTGCGAGCACTCTGCACGCGATCCGCAAAGGCGTCGCCCATGGCTGTCAGGACCACGCCTTCCCCGGTTGACAGGGCTTGCGCGGCGGCGCCGGAACCGCGTCCCCCGCAGCCGACGAGGCCCACCTTGAGAGTGGCGCCTGGAGAGAGGGCCGCGGAGGCTTTGCGAGTCAGGATCAGGGGACTCGCGAGAGCACTGCCAATGGCGGCGGCGCTGGAGGTCTTGAGAAACTGCCGACGAGACGAACCGATAGCTGATAGAGATTTTGATTTTTCCATGGGGATGCTTATACCCCTGCGTGACACACCCGTCAAGGGAAAAAAGCGACGGGGATTCTGATTTGGACCATGATAATATCAACAGTAGAATAGAGCCCGGTGACTCGGCAGACGAGCGCAAGATCGTTCTTTCGCAAGGAGATGACCCGTGAGCAAAGTGCAGGGTGTCGGGATGGTATTCATCATGGCTGTGGCGAATTGGGCGTTCAGGTGCAATCAGGTAATGGCTGCGGCCGTTCCGCCGGAAATCGAAAATGAGCAGATGCTCGGCATCAACAAGGAGCCGGCCCACACCACGTTGATGCCTTATGCATCCTTGCAGGAGGCCCTGGCGGCCAAGCGTCACGCCTCGTCGCTATGCCGCTCCTTGGACGGTTCCTGGAGATTCAACTGGGTCGCCCGGCCAGAGGACCGGCCGGTGGATTTCTACAAGCCGGATTTCGATGTCGGTGCTTGGAAGGAGATTCCCGTCCCTTCCAACTGGCAGTTGCTCGGGTACGGCACGCCTTACTATCGTAACCTCGGCTATACCTTCCGGCGCGACTGGCCACGAGTGATGAGCGAGCCGCCGCGGAACTACACTGCCTACGCCGAGCGCAATCCCGTCGGCAGCTACCGCCGTGATTTCGAGGTCCCGGCCACGTGGAAAGACCGACGAGTCTTCGTCATCTTCGATGGTGTGGATTCGGCGTTCTTTCTCTGGATCAACGGCCAGAAGGTCGGCTACAGCGTCAACAGCCGCAACGCGGCGGAATTCGATGTCACTACGTATGTCGAGCCGGGCAGGAACATGGTGGCTGTCGAGGTTTATCGCTACAGCGCGGGCAGTTACCTCGAAGACCAGGATATGTGGCGACTGAGCGGCATCTTCCGCAATGTAACGCTCTGGAGCGCCCCGCAGGTGCATGTGCGGGACTTCTTCATCAAGACCGACCTCGATTCGCAGTATCGTGACGCCATGTTGGAGGTGATCCTGAAGGTCAAGAACTATGGCGGTCAAGCTTCCTCCGCCTGCACGGCGGCCATCGAATTGTTTGACCGCCAGGGCAAGCCTATGCCGGGATTGGCCGCGGAGGCGAAGGTGTCGGGCCTGGCCCCCGGCACAGAGACTGCCGTCACGCTGTCACTGAAGGTAGCCAATCCCGCCAAGTGGACTGCGGAGACGCCGAGCTTGTATACCGCGGTGCTGACCCTCAAGACAGGCGATCGGACGACCGAGATTCTGTCGAGCCGGACCGGGTTCCGCAAAGTCGAGATCAAAGGGCCCATATTCATGATCAATGGTGTGCCGGTCAAGCTCAAAGGCGCCAACCGCCACGAGAACTGGCCCGATACCGGCCATTACGTCACTGAAGAGCGGATGATTCGCGACCTGGAGGTGCTCAAGCAGTGCAACTGCAACCACGTTCGGACCTGCCACTACTCCGACGACCCTCGCTGGTACGAATTATGCGACGAGTATGGCATCTACCTGAACGCCGAGGCGAACGTCGAATCACACGGTTACGGCTATGGCCGCGACTCACTGTCCAATCCCAAATCCTGGGAGGCGGCCCACGTCGATCGCAACGTCGCCAACGTCGAGTCCTTCAAGAATCACCCGTCCGTGATCCTCTGGTCTTTGGGCAACGAAGCGGGCTCGGGGCCGAACTTCCTCGCCGCCTTGCGAGCGGTGAAGGCCTTGGACACCTCGCGCCCCGTTCACTACGAGCGATTCGGCACGGGGCCCGACAACCCGGCGGATATCGACAGCCAAATGTACACCCATCCCGATGCGGTCGTGCGGATCGGTCAGAGCCCCGACCGCGCCAAGCCGTTCTACCTGTGCGAATACGCCCACGCCATGAACAACTCGATGGGCTCGATCGGCGAGTACAACGATGCCTTTGACCGGTATCCGAACCTGATGGGCGGGGCCATCTGGGAATGGGAGGACCAGGGTATCTGGAATCGCCGCGACCCTAACCACGTATTCCTGGCCTACGGCGGCGGATTCGGCGAAGTGCCCAACGACCACTACTTCATCCACAAAGGCGTGGTCTTCTCCGACCGCTCTCCAAAGCCGCACTATCCCGAGGCCAAGAAGGCCTATCAGTGGATCGGCATCGAGCCGGGCGACCTGTCCGCCGGGCAGGTGAAGATTCGCAACAAGTACGCCTTCATCACGCTCAGCGGATTCCGGGGTGCCTGGGCGGTCACCGAGGACGGGCGAACAATCGACAATGGAAACGTGGAGACGCAAGATTTTGCGTCTCTGCCGCCCGGGATGGATAGGACGATCACGATTCCGGTCAAGAAGATCTCGCCCATGCCCGGCGCCGAGTACTTCCTGCGCGTCTCGTTTGCGTTGGCTAAAGACGAGCTTTGGGCCAAGGCGGGTTATGAGGTTGCCTCTGCCCAGTTCAAGCTTCCGATAGAAGCACGCGCCGTAGTCAGCGACGCGACGAAGATGAAGCAGGTCAAGCTGGATCGAACAGAGGCACGGATCACGGTCAGCGGCGAGCGGTTTGCTGTGACGTTCGACACGACCGATGGTTCGATCTCCAAGCTCGTGCGGGATGGCACCAATCTTTTGACCGCAGGCGGCGGACCGAAGCTGCACCTGTGGCGGGCCCCGCACCAGACTGATGATATGTGGGCCTACAGGACTTGGACCGCCGCGGGATTGGCCGAGCTGCAACGAACAACCGTCCGTTTTGCCTCCGAGCAGGTTGAGCCTTCCGTTGCGCGCGTTGAGGTCATTGTAAAGGCGGACGGAAAGGCCGGATTCAGTGTCACTCATTCAGCCCTCTACACCATCTGCGGCGATGGCTCGATCGCCGTGGACAATGCCGTCACGTTCCTGGGCCGCCGCATCCCGCTGGCAAGAATCGGCGTTCGCATGTTGCTGGACCAGCGCCTCGACCGGGTCACCTATCTCGGACGCGGACCGATGGAGAACTACGCGGACCGCAAACGCGGCTTTGACATCGGCGTCTATTCGAGCACTGTGCGGGAGCAGATGACCCCCTACGCCAAGCCCATGGAATGCGGCAATCACGAGGACGTCCGCTGGGCGGCGGTGACCGGCGCCGGTGGGCCGGGCCTATTGGTCAAGGCCGACGCCGGACCGATGCAGGTCTCCGCTTTGCCGTACACCGACGAGGCAATGACCCCGGTCGAGTATTCCGTCGATTTGCCCGCCAGCACGGGCACGGTGCTGTACCTGGGCAGTCGCACGCTCGGCGTCGGCTCCAACGGCTGTGGCCCGCGTCCGCTGGATCAGTACATCGTCTGGTCCGAGCCGACCGCGTTCTCCTACGTCGTTCGCCTGCTACCGGCCGGACAGGACGATCTGCCGGCCATCGGGCGACTGGCGGCGCCCCAGCGGCGGGCGGCGGCGGTCACCGGGCAGCGGGGCCGGGATGGCCTGATCTTGTTGACCTGCCCGACGGCCGGCGCAAAGATCGAGTATGCTCTTGGCGAGCCGGCGTGGCAGACCTACGCGGGGCCCTTCGAGATGAAGCAGACTGGCATGGTGCTCGTTCGTGCCGTCGCCGACAGCGCGTTGCCGTACCGCGGGGCGATCTGCGTGGAGCCCTATACGGACCGTGCCAAATGGCGGATTGTCTCCGCCAGCAGCTATCAGCCGAATGAGGGCGAGCCGGCCAACGCCATTGACGGTGACCCGGACACATATTGGCACAGCCGCTGGAACCCCGACGTGCCGAAGCACCCGCATGAGTTGGTTGTTGATCTGGGATCATCGACCCGAATTGCGGCCGTGATCTACACGGATCGGACTAACCAGACCAACGGCCGTGTCCGGGACTACGAGATATACCTCAGTGAAGATGGCACGACGTGGGGTGAGCCGGCAGCCAGAGGACGACTCGGATGGCCTGCGGGCGAGCATACCATCCGGCTCTCCTCGCCGGTCGTCGCCCGCTTCATGCGATTCGTGGCCCTGAGTGAGGTCGATAACCAGGCCTATGCCAGTGTCGCCGAACTGGCCATCGTCTCCGCTGAACCGGGACAGAAGCCCTGAAGAGGTTGTGCCTTGGCATAAAGGTTCCTTCTCATATCCTGTAGTGTCAACCGGACCCGATCGGCGTATGGGCAATAGAGTGTCCCACCAAGTCATATGTCTGGCTCAGAAGAGCGACGGATAGTAAATCTGGACATATGTCCGGAAGGTGAGTCCGTTGCTCCATTCTGCATGAGACCCGCCAAGCCGTGAAGCGTGCGACAGGCGCGCCACGACCGGATTCGTTTCGCCTGCGGCGAGGCCTCGGCTCCGCTTCGGCGAGTACCATGGGTCCTTCAAGGTCAGTCGTTAGGAGTCTCACTCCAACTGCCGGTGTCATTTCTCACCTCCGTCGGCGATGCTGAACTGTCTACTGTCGGTTACCTCACGGGATCACCTTGCGGGAACGAGATTGTGACGGGACTTGCTCTTTCGGACACTGGCCCCTATGATAGAGTGACTCCGCATGGCCCATAGCATTATCCGGGAAGGGACGGGATCGGACGGAACACGTCGCTCGGAAGACGTGCGAGAATCGCACAGATGGGGTGATCTCCGATGGGCAAACGAGCAGCAAGTAAGGGGCAGGCAGTTGCGCAGGGCGGCGACCAGACGGCTCAGGCGCTTCGCGAACGGGTGAAGGAGTTGAGCTGCCTGTACCGTATCAATCGGGTATTCGAGGGGTCCATCGGATCATCCGACGACGTGTTCCAGCGCATTGTGGAGCTGATCCCGCCGGCGTGGCAATACCCGGAGATCACATCGGCTCGTATCGTTCTGGATGGAAAGCGATATGAGACACCCGGCTTCGAGGAGGGCTGTCCAAGACAGACCTCGGAAGTGATCGTGGATTCGAAATGCAGAGGGACCGTTGACGTCATCTACCGTGAGGCCAGACCGGCCATGGATGAGGGGCCGTTCTTGAAGGACGAGCGGAGCCTGCTGGATGCCATCGCCAGACAGATCGCCGTCATTGTGGAACATCAGGAGGCGGAGAAAGAAAGGGATGGCCTGCAAAAGCAGCTCATGCACGCGGACCGCCTTGCCACCATCGGGCAGTTGGCGGCGGGCGTCGCCCACGAGCTGAACGAGCCACTCAGCAGCATTCTCGGTTTTGCCCAGTTGCTCAAACGAGATCCGGGGATGCCGGAGGGCGCGAGACAGGATGTCCAGAAGATTGTAACCGCCTCGCTTCATGCCCGAGAGATCATCAAGAAGCTCCTGTTATTTGCGCGGCAGACGCCCACATTCAAGGGACCCGTGGACCTCAACCATGTGGTTTTGGGGGCCATTGATCTGTTCAAGCACCAGTTCGAGAAGGAAGGAATCGAATTGGCGTGCGTGCTTTGCCCCGAGATGCCCGTGCTGGCAGCCGACGCCGGCCAGTTGACCCAGGTGCTGGTCAATCTCGTGGTCAACGCAGTTCAGGCCATGCCGAAAGGGGGAAAACTCATCGTCCAGACACATGTGCAGGACGGCCACGTCGTTTGCAGTGTCGAAGACACGGGAGTGGGAATGACCGAGGAGGTTCTGGACCGGCTGTTCGTACCCTTCTTCACGACCAAGGAGGTGAACCAGGGGACGGGTCTGGGCCTGCCCGTAGTCCACGGGATCGTCACCTCTCATGGCGGGACGATTGAGGTCGCAAGCATGCCCGGCAAAGGCACGACGTTCACCATTCGATTGCCCATCGATTCCGCGCCCTGCGAGGGGAACAGGTAGCCATCATGACTTCAGCCGAAAGGAGAGAGACGGTTCTCGTTGTCGATGACACACCCAGTACGCTGGAGGTTCTCCAAAGGTGTCTGACGGCGGAGGGGTACACGACCTATACCGCTCCCAACGCCGTCGATGCCCTGAATCTCCTCGACGGGACGTTTGTCGACCTGGTCATCACCGACTTGAAAATGCCCAAGATCAGCGGCATCGACCTGATCCGGCACATTCGGGAGAATTACAGAGACACCGCGGTGATGATGATCACCGGGTATGCGACCGTGGAGAGTGCGGTGGAAGCGGTGAAAAACGGGGCGGAGGAGTACGTGCCCAAGCCGTTCACCGATGGTGAACTCCTTGCGGCGGTGTGTCGCGTGCTGGATAAGCTCAGGCAGAGGCGCGAGGCGGCGACAAAGCCTGCGCAGAGGCCGGAGTTCGCCTATGGTCTCATCGGCGAATCGCCGGCGATGCAGAAGATCTTCGCGGCGATCCGCAAGGCGTCTTCGACCTCGGCGACTGTTCTTATCACCGGGGAAAGCGGCAGCGGCAAGGAACTCGTGGCGCGGGCGATTCACTACAGCAGCGCCCGGGCCTCTGCTCCGTTTGTCCCGGTCAACTGCGGCGGCATCCCGGAGAGCCTGCTGGAGAGCGAGCTGTTCGGGTACGTCAAAGGGGCGTTCACCGGCGCCCATGAGTCGCGGGCGGGATTCTTCCAGACTGCCGACGGCGGGACGATCTTCCTCGATGAAATCGGCGAGACCAGCATCGCCATGCAGGTGAAGCTGCTGCGGGTGCTGCAGGATAAGGAGGTGCGCATGGTGGGCGATTCACGCGCGAGAAAAGTGGACGTGAGGATCATCGCCGCCACGAACAAGGACCTGCCCAGTCTCATTCAAAGCCGCGTGTTTCGGGAGGAGCTGTACTACCGCATCAATGTCGTCACGATCGAAGTTCCGCCTCTGCGGGTCCGAGGGGGCGACATTCCCCTGTTGGTGCGTCACTTTGCGGAGAAGTTCGCCTCAGAGCTGGGCAAAACGGTGCCACGCTTCTCGGAAAAAGCCATGGAAGCGATGCAGAATTACGCCTGGCCGGGCAATGCGCGAGAATTGGAGAACGCGATCCAGCGGATCGTCGTGATGAGCGACGAACAAATCATTGAGGTCCCGGACTTGCCGTCCTTTGCCCGGTTCTCGGCCCTGCGCACCACCGGTGTGAACAGGACCCTGGCCGAGGTGGAGGCGGACCACATTCGCAATGTCCTGGCCAATGCCGGCGGTAACAAGACGCAGGCGGCCGAGATCCTCGGGATCGACCGTAAGACGCTGCGCAAGAAGATAGCGCAATATGGTTTGGACCCGTAGGGGCAGGCCCCTGTGGCTGCCCTGGGCAACTGACCCCAAGCGAGATGGGGAAATGCTCCCCGCCGGTCTAATTCTCCCCGCCATCAACACTCCCATCCGGCACAGTAGGGCGGGTCTGCCTCCTCGCATCTGACATCCACTTCAGATTCTCCAACATCATGCAGACCAAGGACTTATAAAGCGGGGGCCCCACGAGCAACATCGAATTCACCGGTACGTGGCACGGCAGTTGCGATTAGGACATTCGTTCGTGAAGAAAGTGGCTCAGCCCGTTGTGTGGGCCGTCCGGAGCAGTACTCGTGCGGTGTTATCACCCGAGCATTGATCATGGGCACATCTTTGCGGCGGGTGCACAGAGAAAGGGAGGTTGCAGCCATGGCATCGAGAGAACTGTCCTGGGGCCTGTGCATGACGTGCAATAGCGGTTCCATATGCGCTCGACGCAAGGGTATCAAACTCCCCGTCCTGTTCTGTGAAGAATTCGATGGCTGGATGCCGCTGGACATGAAGAACCAGCCGGATCCGGCCGTAGAGGATGAACAAATCGCCCTCGATACGACACTGGGGCTATGCTCCAACTGCGGAAACCGTGACTCCTGCACGTTACAGGATTCACCCGGCGGGGTATGGCACTGTGAGGAGTACCGTTAAAAGGATGTCGCGGCCGCGAGGGCCGACATTCCCTACTGACAAGAGGTTCCGATGGATGACCAAGTGGTTGAGGAAATCGTCGCACAGCATCACGGCTCGCTTGGAGGCATGCTGTCCATTCTCAGCGAGGTCCAGGCAAAGTATGGGTATCTGCCGCAGGACGCCTTACGCCGGATCGCGGCGGCGACCGGCGACGCTCTGACCGACATCTATGCGGTCGCCACATTCTACCGCGCCTTCAGTCTGAAACCCCGAGGGAAACACCTCGTATCGGTGTGCCTGGGCACCGCCTGCCACGTGCGCGGGGCCCCGAGAATCGCCGAGGCGTTGTGCCGACAACTCGGCATACAGCCCGGCGAGACGACAGCGGATAACGAGTTCACTCTGGAGACGGTGAACTGCCTGGGCGGTTGTGCCCTCGGCCCCATCGTGGTGGTCGATGGTCGCTACTACTCGAAGGTTGGGCAAAGCAAGGTCGCGGAGATCCTGAGAAACACTCGAGAGGGCCTGGATAAGATGCAGGAGAACCACGGCTTTCCGCTGACCATTCGATGTCCGCACTGTCAGCAGAGTCTTATGGACCCGGCGAAGCTCCTCGACGGCGCCCCGTCGATTCACCTGACTCTCTGCCGGAACGGTAGCCGGCACTCGCTTCATCTGTCCTGTCTCTACGGCAGTTTCGCATCGGCCTGCGACGAGGAAGTATCCGGGAATTCCGTTGCCGGCCTTGTCTGCCCGAAGTGCGGGCGTGAACTGACCGGTGAATGGACCTGTCCGGAATGTGGAGCGGGTATGGCCCGGCTGCTGGCGCAGGAAGACGCCGTTCTTATGGTCTGCTCGCGCCGCAGGTGTCAGGGACGCAGATTGGACATTGATGCAGTAGTGGCCAAAAGGACGGACCGGCCGAATCTGGAATGATATATGGAAAGACTGACCTCTGTTGATTCCTTCAATACCTTGCAGGACCGTCTGCGAAAGCAAAGCGATGCCGGCGTGACGACAATCGTAATCCCTGCAGGGACGTGCGGGATCGCCAGTGGCGCGGCTGAGCTTATTCACGAAGCTCAGCGTGCGATTTTGACCGGCAATCTGGCCGGAAGGGTGAGATTGCGGATAACGGGCTGTCACGGGTTTTGCCAGATGGAGCCATCTATCCTCGTGGAGCCGGTGAGAGCGTTTTATCCCAGGGTCAATCCCAAGGATATGGAGCGAATCGTTCGGGCCGCTGCACGAGGAGAAGTGCTTCGGGACCTCCTGCCGGTCGACCCATCTACCGGCCAGCCCATCGAAAGACAGGATGCTCTCGGCTTCTTCACCAAACAGGTCCGCGGTGTATTGAGCCAAAACGAGAAGATCGACCCCACTCGCATCGAGGATTACATCGGTCAGGGCGGCTACGGCGCACTAGCGGCGGTGCTTTCGCACGCTGATGCCGGCTGGGTCATCGAGCAGATCAAGAAATCAGGGATACGGGGCCGGGGCGGGGCAGGGTTCCCCACGGGGAAAAAATGGGAGCTGGCGAGCAAGGCCGGAAACGGCACCGGAAAGAAATTCATCGTCTGCAACGCCGATGAAGGTGACCCGGGGGCCTACATGGATCGGAGTGTCCTCGAAGGCAATCCTCATGCCATCATCGAGGGCATGATCATCGCGGCCATAGCCATCGGTGCAACCAATGGAATCATCTATGTGCGCACCGAATATCCTCTGGCGATCAAACACTCGCTCATCGCGCTGCGCCAGGCCCGCCGTATGGGATTGCTCGGCGATAATATCCTCGGGAGCGGGATCAAATTCGACATCGATATAGTCCGAGGCGCGGGGGCCTTTGTCTGCGGCGAAGAGACGGCGATGATCAAATCCATCGAGGGGCGGATGGGAGAGCCGCGCCAGCGCCCGCCATACCCGATTGCCAAAGGGATCTTCGGTAGTCCTACCTGCATCAATAACGTCGAGACGTTGGCCAATGTGCCCCTCATCATTCGCCACGGTGCGGACGCCTTCGCCGCGATTGGCCTCGAGGGCAACAGGGGGACAAAGATTTTCTCTCTGGTCGGCAAGATCCGCAATACCGGCCTCGTCGAAGTCCCCCTGGGCACACCGATCAAGGAAGTGGTCCATGAGATTGGCGGAGGGCCGGTCGGAAAGGCACGAATCAAGGCGGTGCAGACGGGCGGGCCGTCGGGGGGGTGCATCCCGGCATCCCTGTTCGACCTTCCTATCAGCTATGACAGTCTGACTAAGGCCGGCTCGATCATGGGCTCCGGTGGCATGATCGTGATGGATGAGAATACGTGCATGGTGGACGTCGCGAGATACTTCATGAACTTTCTGAAGGATGAGTCCTGCGGCAAGTGCTTCACCTGCCGCAAGGGAACACAGAGAATGTACGAGATCCTCGATGACATCTCAAAAGGCAACGGAACACTTGAGCAGTTGGATCTCCTCGAACAACTGGCCCACGCTGTTAAAGATACCACGATGTGCGGCTTGGGACAAACCGCATCGAATCCTGTGCTCTCCACCCTACGATACTTTCGCGATGAATACATCAGCCACATCGAGAAAAGGCGATGCCCGGCGGGGGTATGCAAAGAACTCATCACCTACTCCATCAATGAAAACTGCACCGGATGCCAGCGGTGTGCCAAGGTCTGCCCGCCACGTGCGATTACGGGCGAAAGAAAGGAACGTCATGTGATCGACGCCGCCAAATGCATCAAATGTGGAACTTGCCGGGGCGTCTGTAAGTTCGAAGCGGTGGCGGTTGTGTAGCTTTATGAGGAAGTGCCGATGATCGATCTCGCTGTCAACGGTTTGAATGTCTCGGTCGAAAAAGGCACAACTGTCCTTGGGGCAGCGGAGTTTCTGGGCTTCCCTATCCCAACGCTGTGTCATATGGAGGGACTGACGCCCTATGGGGCGTGCCGGCTCTGCGTGGTGGAAATCGGTGAAGGCCCCGGCGCAAAGCTCGTCACTTCCTGTACCTATCCGGCCGAGCCCGGACTAAAAGTGCGTACCGCCTCCGCGCGGGTCATCCGGGCGCGCAAGATGATCATCGAGCTGCTGCTGGCCTCCTGTCCCCAGTCAAAAACCATACAGGACCTGGCGTCGAAGTACGAGGTGACGCAGCAGCGGTTTCGACAGGAATATGAAGAGTGCATCCTTTGCGGGCGGTGTGTGCACATGTGCCAGGAGCAGATGATGGCGAAGGCCATCGGCTTCCGAGGGAGGGGACAAAGCCGCAGTATTGGAACGCCCTTCGACGTACCCTCGGAGGTCTGTCGGCAGTGCGGGGGCTGTATGTACGTGTGTCCGGCCTGCTCGCTGCGGTGTACCTACACGGAGCCTGAGAAAGCGGTCTGCGGCGGGTGCGCCAATCTCAGCCCGCCGTGCCTGGAGAAGGATCCCTTCGATGACATGATGTGTTACATGGATCCATGCGTTGCCTGTGAAATCAAGAAGCCATAAAGGAACAAAGGAGGTACCCTGCGATGTCCCTTTCGAGAGTGAACTCTTCTGCCGCCACGCTTACGAAGAACCGAACGGAAGGCTCGGTGACGCCGAGCTCGGGCATGTGCGTCACCTGTGTGGACGGCTGCATCGGCATGTGCGAGATCGGCAAGTCCGCCTATCGCGGCCATGAGGTGATCTACCCGCAGCCCTTCGGCGTCATCACGACGGCGTCGGAGAAACGCTATCCGGTGGACTACTCGCATCTGAACATCATGGGGACGTGCGTAGGGGCCCACGGCATTGAGGCGGACAGCGACAAGGCGATCTTTCCGGCTGTGAACCTCGAAGTTAGAATCGGCCACGACAAGGGGATCAAGTTCCGATACCCGTGGCTGATCTCCGGGATCGGGTCCACGGATATCGCCAAGAATAACTGGGAGGGATTGGCCATCGGGTCGGCCCTGGCGGGGACCGGCCTGACGATCGGTGAGAACGTCGCCGGCATGGATACCCAGGCCAGCATCAAGAACGGCCGGGTTCTTGACACCGTAGACCTCAAGCGACGCGTGAGACTGTATCGCGACCACCAGCGGGATGGCTTCGGAGCGATCATCGTCCAGGCCAATGTTGAGGATACCCGGCTGGGTGTGCATGAATACGCGATACGGGAGCTTGGCGTCGAGTGCGTCGAGATCAAGTGGGGACAGGGCGCCAAGGACATCGGCGGCGAGGTGAAAATCCGGGACTTGAAGAAGGCGCAGCTCCTGCATGAACGAGGATACATCGTGCTGCCGGACCCGACGAATCCCGCCGTCATCGAGGCGTTCCAGAACGGCAACTTCAAGGAATTTGAGCGGCACTCCCGCGTGGGAATGGTGTCGGAAGAGTCGTTTGCCAAGAGGATCGAAGAGTTGCGCCGGGCCGGGGCCAAGTACATCTTCCTGAAGACAGGCGCGTACCGGCCCGCCGACCTGGCGCGGGCCTTGAGCTTCGCCTCCAAGTGTAAGCTCGACCTGCTCACCGTGGACGGGGCCTCGGGCGGGACCGGCATGAGTCCGTGGCGCATGATGAACGAGTGGGGCGTGCCGCCGGTGCACCTGCATTCACTTCTCTACACGTACGCCAAGCGCCTGGCGGATAAGAGCCGATACCTGCCGGCGATCGCGGTCGGAGGCGGCTTCACGTTCGAAGACCTGATCTTCAAGGGACTGGCCCTGGGAGCACCCTACGTCAAGTTGATCGGTATGGCTCGCGCTCCGGTGGCGGCGGCCATGGTGGGCAAGACCATCGGCCGGGCTATCGACGCCCATCAGCTTCCGGTCTATGTGGAGCGGTTCGGCTCGACGAGGGAGGAAATCTTCGTCACCGCGAGCGGACTGCGAAAGGAATTCGGCAACGGCGACTTCGAGAAGATTCCTACAGGCGCCATTGGACTGTACACGTATTACGAACGACTGGCCCAGGGCTTACGCCAATTGATGGCCGGCTGCCGGAAATTCTCGCTCGAACACGTGTCCCGCGATGACGTCGCTGCACTCACGCCCGAAGCAGCCGAGATTACGGGCCTTCGCTACATCATGGAAGTGGATGAAGGACGAGCGGAGGAAATTCTCGATAGTTGATGCTGATCTCACGGATTCACAACCTCGTGAACTTCCCGTTCGTGAGCGCCGCCCCGTCATATCCTTGCATCCACTGATCGGAGTTGACGAGAACGAGGCCGGTCAAGGCGCACAGGACGACCGTATCCCAGAACGTGCCCGTCGATGAAACGAGTGCCTGCCTCACCGGATTCTTCGTCTGGGCGGCGGCGGCGACGATCGGCGCGCTGCCGAGCCCCGACTCATTCGGAAAGAGCCCTCGGGCGATCGCATACCGCGCAGCCTCCTTGAGTATCCGATCAAGTTGCTCCATGCCTCAGCTCCTTTCGCGAGATTCTGAACAGCATGCCGGCAGGAATCAAATGAAAAGACCAGAAATGATGATGGGCTCGATAGGGAAACGCTGTGCGACGCGGCAGCCCTTTTCGCATCAGGCACAGCGGTTCCTCGCATCGTCTATTGGCGGGACCCACCCCATGTTTGACGCCATATTGCCTCCACTATCGTCCGGCATCACACCTGCGAGCAGGCCATGGCCAGTTCCTGCTTGATGCAAGCCGCAAGAGTCGGTACTATTCCGGAAGTGTCCAGAAAACCCAGCGACCGCTATCTGGCAAGGGCCAACAGGAGAAGACCATGGCTGAACTGAAGGGCAGCAAGACGGAGCAGAATCTCAAGCAGGCATTTGCGGGAGAATCCCAGGCTCGCAACAAGTACACGTATTTCGCCTCCGCGGCGAAGAAAGAGGGCTACGAGCAGATCGCGGCGATCTTCCTGGAGACGGCCGATCAGGAGAAGGAGCATGCGAAGCTGCACCTGAAGCTTCTGGAGGGCATCGGGGACACGGCGGCGAACCTGCAGGAGGCAGCCGGGGGCGAAAACTACGAGTGGACCAAAATGTACCCCGAGATGGCAAAGACCGCGCGACAGGAGGGGTTCGAGGAGATCGCTCGCTTGTTCGACGGCCTTGCGAAAATCGAGAAGGAGCATGAGGAGCGGTATAAGACTCTGCTGGAGAACTTCCAGTCCGGCCGGGTCTTCGCAAGACCCCAGCGAGTGAAATGGCGCTGCCGCAACTGCGGGTTTGTTTACGAGGGAGAAAAGGCTCTAACGATGTGCCCGGTCTGCAAGCACCCCCAGGCATACTTCGAGATTGTGGGAGAGAACATCTAAGCGTCCCTATCGGCAGGGGGCGCAGAGTGCGCCAAACTGTCGAGACTTACCCTGACTCATCCCAAGGCGTTGACGTCCAGGTTTGTGTTCGGATCGTCGAATCTGGGATGAGAAATGGCGTCGGCAACCGCGGATCAGACCGCGGCTGCGCCTCGGGCATCCAGGTTCGAGTCATCACAACCTCAGCATCGGATCGGATGGCCTGGTCCCTGGACGCTATCCTCAATATCGCGGCCAGAGATCGGAATATCCGCCGTACAATGAGTATCCGCGTCCGAGATTCACTACAGGCTTGCCGATTCCGGGGGTACGTCAGACTATTGCGGAGACCGGAGGGGTACTATAATCCAAGTGCCGTGCGCGGCTGACGGGCTCGCGGTAGCGGTGGGCGGATCCACGCACGAGAAGGAGTTGTAGTATGGTTTATTGCCGGGGCTGTGTGTCGGCAGTGTTGCTTTTGGCGGCCGCGACCGCATCCTATGCACTGGCGATGTCAGGCAGCACGGTCCAGCCGTCCTCCAATCCGGTTCGCCAGGTCACGTCACTGAATGGCGAGTGGCTCTTCCGGCGCGACGCCGCGCGGACTGACGAGTGGAAGACGGTGACGGTGCCATCCAGCTTTGAGCAGCATGAGGGGATCGAATTCAACGGTGTGGGGTGGTATCGCAAACGCATCGAGCCGCTCGTTCTGCCTCCAGGCAAGCGGGTACTGCTGCATTTTCAGGCGGCGGCGACCGAGGCGGCGGTCTGGTGGAACGGCGAGAAGCTCGGCACGCACGTCGGCGCCTGGACTCCATTTCGCTTCGATGTCACCGAACAGGTGCGCAAAGCGGCAGTCGGCCAACCTCACGAACTCCTCGTGCGTCTCGATGAGAAGGTTGGTCACAACACGCAGGGCTTCCTGCCCATGGTAGCGCCCCATTTTGGCGGGCTCTGGCAGGAGGTGTCACTGCTGATGGTGCCGGCGACATACTGTGATGATCTGCGCCTGCTCGCGGCGGGCGACCTGGCCGCTTGCGAAGTGCGGCTGGAGGTTCCGCTGGCCGGGGATGTCCCTGAAGGTGTTTCGGCCGTCACGGTGCGAGCACGCCTGCAGGGTGCACGGGACTGGATGGTCCTGTCACCAGGTGCGGTCCGCTCCGGAGATACGCTCATCTGCCGGGCGCCCATGCCTGACGCGCGCCCGTGGTCTCCCGCGGAGCCGCATCTCTACGATATTGAGGTTGCCTTGCCCGGAAGCAACGGAGACCTCGTGTCTACCCGAGTGGGCTTCCGCACCGTCGAGGTCTTCGGCCAACAGCTCCGCCTCAATGGCAAGCCCCTGCAGATTCGGGGACTGCTGAACTGGGGATATTCGCCTCCTCTCGTCGCCCCCAATCCGGGCGAAGCGGCCTGGCGCCGCGAGCTGGAGTTCGCCAGATCTTGCGGTTTCGACCTCATGAAGTTCTGCCTCTGGGTCCCGCCCAAGCGCTATCTTGAGCTGGCCGATGAGATGGGCATGCTCACGTGGATGGAGTACCCGACCTGGCACCCAACGCTCACTGCGGAATTCCTGGAGCCGCTGCGCCGGGAGTTTGCCGAGTTCTTCGGCTACGACCGCAATCACCCGTCCATCGTCCTTCGCAGTCTCACCTGTGAGACGGGCTCCTCCGCAGACACGAAGGTCATTCAGAGCCTCTACGACCTGGCCAAAGCCACGATCCCGGGCGCGATCGTGGAAGACGATTCGAGCTGGATCGGCTGGAACCGCGTGCACGACTTCTACGACGACCACCCCTACGGCAACAATCACACGTGGGTGAGCACCCTGCAGGGCTTCAATCAATACATCCTGGCGCACGGCCTCAAGCCGCTGGTGCTTGGGGAGGCCATCTGCGCCGACACGTGGATCGACCGGCAGGCGATCCTGAAGCATCTGGGCGGCGAGCGCCCCTGGTGGGCGCCTGGTCCGCTCGACGAGGTCCCTCGCTGGCTGGAGCGGATGCGAGCCGTGGCCGGCTCCGGCGGGACCGAGCAACTTCGCGACGATTCCCTGTCCTACGGTCTGCTGATGCGCAAATTCCAGGCCGAGGTCTACCGGCGGGAAGTGCCCTACGGCGGCTATGTCGTCAGTGTCATTCGCGATGTCCCGAATGCTTCCATGGGGCTCATCGACTACCTGGGCCGGCCCAACTGGAGCGAGGCCGACTGGTCCTGGCAGCGCGACACCCTGTGCCTGCTCAAGACGGAGTCGGACCGGCGGAGCTTCGCCGGCGGTGAACGGCTGCATGGTGAGATTCTGCTCAGCCACTTCGGCCAACAGGCGATCGACGATGGACAAATGGAGGTCACATTGGAGGCCACCCACGACGAGGGGGACCCCCTGCAGCGCAGCGAAGAGAACGGCATCCAACAGAACGTAGGCACCCTGGCCACGCGGCTCAAGCTGGATTGGCCATTGCCCCAGACATCCGTGCCGATTCGCCTGCTCATTCGCGAGACACTGAGAACAGCTAACGGGGTATTCCGCAACCATTGGCCCATCTGGGTGGTTCCAGCCCTTGCGACAGGGGCCGAGCAGGGGGTCCAAGTGCATGAGTCGCTTGGTGAAGAGCTGGGGAAGGAACTCTTCCCCGGCGTTCCGCGCTACCGTGGAGGCAGCACCGATGCGGTGGTCGTAGCCGCACGATTCGATGACGACTTGGTGCGCTTCCTCGAAGGAGGAGGCCGCGTCCTCCTGCTGCCCGACGGGCAGAAGGGCAGCCTCCCGCTCAGCGACCACTGGTTTCTGCGTGGAGCGCCCTATGTGCCGGACAGTGCTCTGGTTGCGAAGGTGCCTCGTGATCTCCTCATAGAGCTACAGCATTTCGATCTCGCCGGCTGGGTTGTTCCGGACATTCAGTACCTTGAGGGCATCAACCCGATCCTGATGCTCTGGGACACGCATGGTCTCACAACGGTGAAGACGCACGGACTGATCTTCGAGACCCGCGTCGCGAAGGGCCATCTGCTGGTGAGTGCCATACGCCACGCGGGCTCAGAGAACGCTGCCGGCCGTTGGTTACTCCACACGCTGCTCGAGCACCTCCAATCCTCCGCCCAACCGAAGAACGCACTGCCCAACGAAATCCGGGCTTATCTCAAAGCCAACTGAATGCGGAGCAGATGAGCTTGATGCTCTTCACCACGACAAGCCAGACACGTCACCAGCGCAAGCCGTCAATTCCGCTTCGTCCGTAGTTCTACTGTCACCGATTTATCCTGAACCGCCGGGATGAAGGCGTGGCGGGAACTGGCCGGTGCGGGCGTGCCAGTGGTAGATTCTCGCTTGTTCGTTGCGGGCCAGCACGGTGCTG
>Ga0315277_10000854_pt1 | contig 46501 bp, 41 predicted proteins | sample YL17G05_15_MG_FD_203695 | JGI IMG/M metagenome (GOLD analysis project Ga0315277, IMG submission 203695) | Sediment microbial communities from Yellowstone Lake, YNP, Wyoming, USA - YL17G05_15 | ecosystem: Environmental > Aquatic > Freshwater > Lake > Sediment | place: USA: Wyoming | collected... | reverse complement strand
TGTGGCGAAAGCGATCAGTCATCGCAGCCATGGATTCCGGAGCGCACAATGGTTCCGGACGATATTATTGCACTGCATGGGCGGCCTCCCGACCCTGGAATTCACCCACAAATTCTTTTGAGGAGCCTAAAATTTATAACAATAAGGAGAGATTTGTGATATAATGAAGGCATCCGATGGGCGATCTGGGGAGCACTAAGGATCAAAAAGGAGAAACCATGAAGACTTCAGGATTTTGCGGCCTAATTTTTTCCTTTCTTTTTCTCACCAGCCTATCCATTCTTGGATGCGGGGACGCGGTAGACCAAAGCGGAACCGGGATCATTTCGGTCCCGGCAGCCGGCGCTGACGACTCGGGCATGGACACCACAGAGTCCGAGGCCAAGCTGCACAATGAATGGAAGCCGATTTACAGCAAGCCCATGCTTGGGGCCAGGAGCGACCACACCGCGGTTTGGAGCGGCAAGGAAATGATCGTCTGGGGAGGCTCGCCCGACATCTTCACCAACCAGGTTTACGCTGACGGAGCCAGGTATAACCCGGTGACCAATGTGTGGACATACATTCCCCCGTCCGGCGTCATTTCGGGACGCTCATATCATACTGCGGTCTGGGATCCCGCTTACTTTCAAATGATCGTCTGGGGCGGACGGGATCGTGTCGGCGGGACCAATTACCTGAACACCGGCGCCAGGTATGTCCCGGCCACCAACAGCTGGACCGCGCTCCCCACCGCCAATGCCCCTGCCGGCCGGATTCTCCACAGCGCGGTCATGGCCGGGTTGGAGATGATGATCTGGGGTGGCAGTGATGGCAGCCTTCTGAACACGGGCGGCAGATACAATGCTTATACAAATTCCTGGACCGCGACCTCGGCCTCCGGCAATTGCCCATCGGCCAGGTATTATCACAGCGCGATCTCTGACGGCAACTTCATGTATATCTGGGGCGGAAATGACGGGGGTGGGGTTCTGAATACCGGGGCCGTTTACAATCCAATCTTGAATAACTGGAATCCCATCCCGGTGGTGGCGAGCACACCCTTGGCCCGCAGACTGCATCAGGCCTTCTGGCTGCCCAGCCACAAAATGCTGATCTGGGGCGGAGACGATGGCAATGTCACCGGTTTGAACACCGGCGGCATTTACAATCCCGGTTCCAACAGCTGGACGGCAACCTCCCTGGTCAAGGCGCCTGTGGGGAGGACTTCGTTCACCGCGGTCTGGACGGGAACCCAGATGATTGCCTGGGGCGGGGTGGTCAGTGGCAACTACACCAATACCGGAGGCAGATATAATCCAGCCACCAATAAGTGGAAGCCGGTTTCGCGGAAAGGCGCGCCCGGGGCCCGGAGCCGAAATACCGCGGTCTGGACCGGGAAGAACCTGATCATCTGGGGCGGCCTGGGTTCCCAAAACCATACGACTGCTACCGGCGGCAGGTATAATCCCGCTACCAACAGCTGGAAAAAAACCCCGCTCAAGGGCGCGCCCACGGAACGGTCCGGCCACGCAGCGATCTGGACCGGCAAAGAGATGATCGTCTGGGGCGGGGTGGGCCCGGATATGTTTCTCAAGACCGGCGCCCTGTATAACCCGGTGACCAATTACTGGCGGCCGATGGACCTCAACGGCGCGCCCGCGCCCAGGGAGTGGTTCTCCGCGGTTTGGACCGGGTACCAAATGATTGTCTGGGGCGGGTATGGCGGCCCGAATGGGATTGAAGCCGCGGCTCTCAATGACGGCTTCGGATATTATCCCGCTTCCGATGTTTGGAATTTCATCGACACAACGGGAGCGCCTTCGGCCCGGCATAGCCATGGCGCGGTCTGGGACGGCCAGAATATGATCGTCTGGGGCGGATATGATGTGGGCACTTTGAATACCGGGGCCAAGTACGCTTCGAGCAGCGGCCTCTGGACGGCCTTGCCCACTGCGAACGCGCCGGCGAAACGGAGGAATCCGCAAATGGTTTCAAACGGAAGCGCGATGCTGGTCTGGGGAGGGTTTGATCCGCCCACTTACCTGGCCAACGGCGCCATCTACGATAAAAACTCCAATAGCTGGACCGCGATGAGCACGGCCAACCAGCCGGCGCCGCGGTTCGGACATACCATGATCATGGCCTACCCTGAGGCGATTGTCTGGGGCGGATGGAATGGAACGACTTATTTCAATAACGGCGGCAGGTATAACCCGGACACGAATTCCTGGACCGTGATCACGACCACTAATGCCCCGGTGGGGAGGTATAGTCATAGCGCGGTCTGGACCGGAACCAAGATGATCGTCTGGGGAGGACGGACCGGCTCCAATGTTTATACCAATACCGGCGGCATCTATAACCTGGCCAATAATAGCTGGAAGCTAATGGCTCTGCATGGAGCGCCTTCCGCCCGGTGCGACCATGGCGCGGTCTGGGCAAAAAATAAAATGATCATCTTCGGGGGATATGATGGCGACCCACTCTCGGACGGAGCCAGGTATTATCCATAATTCCCGCCCGGCATTTGACTGCCAGGCCGGACCTTGCCCGGCCTGGCGTAGAGATGATAGACGCCGTTCTCCCGGATCACATGCGGCGCCCATTTCGGCTTTTTATCCGGATATACCGTGGCCAGACCTTCACTGAATTCACGGACAACCTTGAATTTAGGCTCGACCGCGATCTTACCGGTGCTATCTATGTATCCCCATTTGTCCTTGATTCTTACCGCGGCCATACCTTCGCTGAATTCTTTGACTTCTTCAAATTGCGGCTCAATCACCACTTTCCCGGTTCGGTCGATGTAGCCGTATTTCCCGTTTTCCTGAATCGGGAACAGCGCCGGGTATTCTTCAGGTTTAATTTGGCCCGAACAGAACCAGGCCGCCAAAACTGCGACTGCGATAGCCGAAAAAATTCTGCTGATTTTAACCATGGCCAATATCTTATCAGAATCTAAAATCACGCTCAAGCGGAAAAACCCGTGAATATCAATGGTTTTGGGTCATGGACAATCTCTGGCAATCCCTCCTGGATGGTGCTATATTCAATTTATCTGGAAGCGGACAAACTAAAGCTATCAAGCTATGGAGGAAACATGAAAAATTCGGGACTCCGATGGATGATTTTTCCCTTTGTATTGGTGTTAACCCTGGCCGTGCTGGGATGCGGAGACGGGAGCGATCAGGGCTCAAGCAACTGCGCGTTATCTCCGGAAGGATGCGGGTCGGAATCGGATATGGAGCTTTCGGAATCCGAGGCCACGCTCCACAACAAGTGGAAACCGATTTACAGCCAGGTGATGCCCACGGCCCGGAAGTCCCACACCGCGGTCTGGACCGGCACCCAAATGATCATTTGGGGCGGGGCCAATAACCAGCTGTCTTTTTCCGATGGCGCCAAGTATGACCCGGTGACCAATTCCTGGGAATATATCAGCGCGTCCGGCGCCCCGGCAGGACGCAATTATCACACTGCGGTCTGGACCGGCACGGTCATGATCGTTTGGGGCGGCTATAATCAGATCGGCGGCGGGGTCACTCCTCTCAACACCGGCGGCAGATACGACCCGTCCGCCAATAGCTGGACGGCAACCACCATCACCGGCGCTCCCCAGGCGCGTTATTGGCAAACCGCAGTCTGGGACAATGTTAACTCCCAAATGATCGTCTGGGGCGGATACAATGCCGGCGGGCTGAATACCGGCGGCAAATACAGTCCTGCGGGAAATTCCTGGACCGCTACCTCCACCGGCGGGCAGTGCCCCACCGCCCGGGTCCTGCATAGCGCGGTCTGGAGCGGCTCCGAGATGTTCGTGTGGGGCGGAGAAGATGCAGATGTTTCTAACAATACCGGGGCGCGCTACAGCCCAGGCGGCAACAGTTGGAATGCCCTCACCCTGACCAACGCGCCCGCGGCCAGATTCTGGCACCAGGCCTTGTGGCTGCCCAATCTCGGCGCCAAAGGAAAGATGCTGATCTGGGGAGGATATGGCGAGGGGGGCACCCGACTGAAAACCGGCGGTATTTATGACGCGGATTTAGGGACCTGGACCGCAACCTCCCTGAAAAACGCGCCCGCGGGCAGGAACGAGTTCACCGCGGTCTGGACCGGCAAGGAGGTGCTGGTCTGGGGCGGATTCACCGGAAGCGCCCACACCAAAACCGGCGGCAGGTATAATCCGGTCACCAAAAAATGGGTGCCGATTTCCACCAAAGGCGCTCCCTCGGGCCGGAGCGAGCATACCGCAGTCTGGACCGGAAAGAATATGATCGTCTGGGGAGGCCGGAACCAGGGTGCGATTCCACTCGGCACCGGCGGCAGATACAACCCCAAAACCGATTCCTGGAAAAAAACCGTGGTCAAGGGCGGGCCCTCGGAAAGAAGGTACCACGCCGCGGTCTGGACCGGCTCCGAGATGATCGTCTGGGGAGGCGAAGCGCCGGATATCTTTCTTAAAAACGGGAGTCGATATAACCCGGTGACCAATTCCTGGAAGCCGATCTCAGTCATGGACGCGCCCACACCCAGGCGTAATTTCTCCATGGTTTGGACGGGAAAGAAAATGCTGATCTGGGGCGGATATGGTTCCGAGGACGGGGTGGTCGGCGCCTATCTCGGGGATGGCGGCGAATATCAACCCAGCACCGATGTCTGGGGTTGGCCCCCAACTTACGAAGCGCCCACGGCCCGGGGGGGTAACCCGGCGGTCTGGACCGGCTCCGAGATGATCATCTGGGGCGGATATGGCGGGACTTATTTGAACACCGGCGCGCGATACAACCTTGCTGAGCGGCAATGGACACCCTTGCCTATGGCGAATGCGCCGTTAGCGAGGTCAAAGGCGCAAATGGTTTGGACCGGAAGCGCGATGCTGGTCTGGGGAGGATACGATGGTTCCAACTACCTTGCCGATGGCGCGAAGTTTGAGCTCAGCGGCAATGCCTGGACCGCGCTCAGCACGGCCAGCCAGCCCGCGGTGCGTTCCAACCATACCATGATCTGGACCGGGACCGAGGCGGTGGTCTGGGGCGGATGGGACGGAGGAGTACCTTTCAATACCGGCGGCAGGTATAATCCCACCACCAATAGCTGGACCGCGACCAACACCGCCAATGCCCCGGAGGGAAGGTTCTACCATACCGCGGTCTGGACCAACAAGAAAATGATTGTCTGGGGCGGAATGACCAACCCCGGTCCCAACACCGATACCGGCGGGATCTATGACCCGGCCAATAATAGCTGGCTGCCAACCACCCTGGTCGGGGCGCCTTCGGCCCGGAGTACACAAACCGCGGTCTGGGCGCATGACAAGATGATCATCTTCGGAGGCTATGGGAGCAATTATCTGGCTGACGGAGCAAGGTATTGGCCCTGAGATAATTTAATTAGGTTCACGGTGCGCGGTTAACGGTTCACGGCGCCGCTGCCCCTTTATTGTGGAGTATTCTTAGACGCTGATTTTTTTCAGAAGCGTTTCTTTCAGCAGAGCGGGAACGGTATTTCCGGTGTCCACCAGGCTCACCCGGGGCACGCCGCCGAAAATATGGAATGCGCGGTTGAGCGCTGGCTCGTCCCAGATGTTCTGGAAGTCATAGCTTTTCATTGATTCGGTTTTCAAGACTTCTCTTGCGCCGCCCAGAAGCAGGACCACTCCGCGGTTGAGCGTTGAGCTCAAGCTCAGGTATGGGTCTTTGCGGAATGACTTTTCTTCGTCCGGGGTCAAGTTCCGATTCTGAAGGAACCAGGCGAGCGAGAGCATATCGTGCGCCACGAGATTTTCCGAGGCAAAGACCAGACCGGTTTCCGGCTCGGTGATGTATCCCTCATCCGGCCCAAAACTGGTCAGAACCTTGGTTGCTGTAGAGAGGGTTAAGCGGAGTTTGTTTTTGAGGGAAGGGACCGTGTTCGCCTCCGCGGTTTTTTCGTAAATGCTCGCAGCGTCCCGATGATATTCCAGCCTTGAGTCATAGCGCATATATCCGACAACTGCCTTTAATCCGAGGGTGGTTCCGAGAATGGTATGGCGGGAAGTCCTGGGCATCAGCACAATATGGTCAACCTCTTTTAATTTCTTCGGCAGCATAATCCCGGCTTTCCAGTTTGAGCCTTTTACCGGACCATCCTCAAAAAAAGCCCCCCAGCCTTCTTCTTCCGGAAAATAAACCTCAGCCCCTCCGGCCTCCGCTCCAGCCAGAATTCCATTTTCCTTCATCAATTGCCGCGTGCTTCCGCGCAAACCCTCCGGGCTGAGCTTGACGCTTTCAATGCCGCCCATATCCATCACCACTACCTTGCCGGCTCCCTTTTCCCTGAGCAGTTTTGTCATTGCCGTGATGCTTGCCGGATGAGTGGTGGCAGGGTAGGGATGGTTGGAATTGCAGGCCGGCTTGATTAAAACCCGGTCGCCCTTGCTGAGCCAGGAAAAATCCGTTGCCGCGAGAGCAGTGTTCCGGACCGATTCGGAAATCGCCTGGTCAGACGCGCCTTTTTTGAGACCCTCCAGAAAAACTTTGGTCTCTGCTCCCGAACTGGGAATTTTAAACTCCGAGCCTTTGGATTTGAGCGGCAAAAAAGCAGACGCGGCCCCGAGGATGCTGATGGCGCCGAACTGTCTCCGGCTGAGCAAGCCATTTTTATTTTTTCTCATTTTTCAGACACTCCAGATTATTTTTCCAATATTATCCTCTGCGCCAGTCTTTTCCGCAATTCCTGCGGCACAAAATTGGAATGATCAATCAATCGCCCTGTTTAAGCCTTCTTCTCCGCTTTATCGTCCCCTCTCATCCTGATCAAATAAACGATCGGCACCGGCAGGATCAGTGTCAGACTGAGCAGGGACAAATGCCAGCCTTTGGTGATCAGGGAACTGTGGAGATTCGCCACCCGGGCATCCGGCGCCGCCAGTCCGCAAACGAAGAGGCCGAACCAGAAATAGGTATAGAGCACGATATGAAAATGATACTTGAGAAAAACCTTGACTTTAGCGATCAAACTATTCATTGCGTCACCTCCTCAAATATTGGGCACGATCAGAATTATGGCCAGGACCGGGATATCAATCAGGATCAGGCCCCACAACGCCGCGGTCTTTTTCAGCTCTCCCCATTGCTCCTGGAACTCCACGAACCGGAATTCAATGGTGAAGACAAAGACGAACACGAACCAGGCGATGAAGTTGATCAAGGGGATCCCAATCACCCGGGTCGGATATCTCATCCCGTGCGGGAAAAACTGCGCGAAAAAGTCCGCGAAAAAGTTGGGAGGGGTGGTCAAAAAAACACGATGGTCAAAATTGTAGGGATCAATCACTCCCGGGCCGATGGAGGTAACATTCGGCAGGCAGGGCACCCAGACCCACCAGTTATAGATGGTGGCCAGGGGATCCATAATGATGTCCACTACCAGCATCAGGCTGGCGTCAATCAGCACGAGAACCAGCAGAGTCTTGACAAAACTCCCCCCGAACAAGGAAAATTCCGACCGGCGGATCCGGCCGTCCGATTCGCCGAACCGGAATGATTTCCTTCCATACACCAGCCGGTTGGTAACCTCAATAACAATATAGACCGAGGCGATCCAGGACGCGGGATTGGCCACCGGCGTGGCAAACACATAGAAAGTAAATCCCGGATAGATATACGCGCCGGAGAGAACCCCGATGGACTCGCAGCAGGCGGTCATAAAAAAACCGGCGATGAACTCCCGCAGGGTCCGCTTCCAGCCGTGGGTGACAAAAGAATGAAGAAAACACACCACAAAGAGCGAGATCACGCTGACCTCAAACGCCGACTTGAGAAAAACCGCGGGCGTGAGCCCCAGGAACCTGAAGATGGCCTCCACCATTTAATTACCCCCTTCTCAGTATCATGGAAATGGCTTTCTCCGGGCACACGGCCGCGCAAAGACCGTAGCCGTAACACCGCGCGGGATCAATCGTGGAAATCGCCTTCCCCTTGTGCTCGGCCATTTTTCGGGCATGGAAGTGGCACACCTTTAAACAGGTCCCCGCGCCCTGGCAGGCCTCGCTGTCGGTCTGGGGCACAAAGGCTCCCTTCTTGATCACCGTGGAGGTTTCTCCAATGGCCTCGTTGGCCACGGATGAACTGCCCGATAACTTTCGCGGTCAAATTTTCTTTCACTATTTTCCTCTTTTGCCAGTCCAAATGGGTAAAGCAGGTGAAAGAGGTAAAACTGGTTGCGGCCAAAGCCGCGCGGCTTTCACCAACTTCACCACCTTGACCAGCTCAACCATTTTTACCGGCATTATGGGGCCGGATATTTTTCCAGCGCTCCCCCTTCGGGCAGGCCTTCAGGCATTCAATACAAAAGTCCACATCCGTAATATAGGTCTGGCCCAGTTCAATAAACCAGTCGCGTCTCCGGTTGTGTGCGAGCATCATTTTCAAATATCCCGGCCATTCTCTTAATTTTTTCGGCTTCCGTCGTTCAAATCCGAGCGACCAGTAATGGAAGCACGCATCCACATCATAGTTCCGATCCCGGAGCGCCTTCACCGGGCAGGCATCCTCGCATTTCCGGCATTCAGCGCAGAGCTTCAATTCCCGCGGCGCATCCGGCGTTAGCTCAGCCTCGGTCACGATCGCGGCGAGCCGCTGATGTGGTCCGAATTCAGGAGTGAGCAAAAGATTATTGCAGCCGATCTCGCCCATTCCCGCGCTTACTGCGGAATGCTTGAGCGAAAGCTGTCCGCAAACCCGGGTCTTGAAAAATTTCTTGCCGGTCTTTGGATCGCGCTTGAAAATCTCCACCGGCTTGTCCGCGGAAATCGGCAGAGAAAGAAATCCCTCCTGCTCCAACATCCTCCCGATTTTTTCCGCGGTCTGATCCAGCAACCGGGAGGTCTGCATCTTGTTCCTGGTCCAGAGATGAATGCCCGGCGCATAAGCCGCTCCCAGCGAATGCGCCACCGCCATCACGATCACGCTTTTGGCCGTGGGCATCAGCCTTTCAGCGGGACGCGGCGGATAGGATAGAATCAGCCGGTGGCTGTCGGCAATACCGACGAGATCAATGCCTTGGGCAAGAATCAGCTTTTTAATGGAATCGGAATCAATCTTCATAACAGCGATTTATCTCCTCGCGGAACTTTTGAAGGATAACCCGCCGTTTCAATTTTTGTGTGGGCGTCAACTCTCCGGATTCCTCGGAAAAAACCACGGGCAAGATCCGGAATTTCTTGATCTGCTCGTAGCGCGCCAGGCTCTGGTTTACTTTTTCCACCTTGTCCTCATAAAACTTTTTAACCTCCGGATGCCGGACCAGCTCTTCCCGGCTCGCGAAATGGATGCCCTTTTGCTTCGCCCATTTTTCCAGGAGCTCAAACTGGGGCACTAATAACGACGAGATATATTTTTTCGCGTCTCCGATCACGCAGGCCTGCTCAATATAGGGGTCCAGCGTGAGCGCGAGCTCAATCGGATGAGGCGCCACATTTTTCCCGCCCGCGGTGACCAGGATTTCCTTTTTCCGGTCGGTGATGATCAGAAAACCCTGCTCGTCAAAATGGCCGATGTCCCCGGTCTTGAAAAAGCCATCGGGCGTAAAACATTCCGCGGTCCAGTCCGGCCGGTTGAAATAGCCCTTGTCTTGATGAAACACCTGGGGGCCGCGCGCGAGGATTTCTCCGTCCGGCGCGATCTTGAGCTCGGTGTCCTTGCAGGCCCTGCCCACGGTGCCCGGCTTCTGGATCATCCGGGGCAGGATCAGATTGCTCGCAAGGGTGAGCTTGAGCATCCCGATCGGATGCGCGAACGCGCTCTTGCCCTGACTCTGCATAATAACCATAGTGTCAATCAGATAGTCCAAAGCCTTGCGGTAAATCCATTTGTCCGGCATCGGCTCCATAAACTCCATTGAGTTCCAGGTGATCGCCGAGGTGGTCTCGGTCAGACCGTATCCTTCCACCACCTGGATGTTCAGCGCCCGGAAAAAGCGGTTGGTCTCGGCGCCGAGCGCGCCGCCTCCGCTCCCGGCAAACACCAGCCGCTCCAGACCCGCGGCCTTCCGGATCCGCTCATAAACCAGACCCGCGGCGATCCCGAACTTGATAGATAAAAGCACGGGCAGTTTTTTCCCCGAGCTCAAATGATCCACCACCTGGTTGCCGACCCGCAAGGACCAGTCAAAAACCTTCTTTCCGATCCCGCTCATTTTCGCGGACTGGACATTGACCGTTTCATAAACCTTCTCGTAAAGCCGCGGGATCGTGATCAGCATCTGGGGCCGGACCTCCAGAAGGTTCTGCGGAACTTTCTGGTAGCTCTCCGCAAACCAGATCTGGCCGGCCATCGCAATCTGGATATGATAGTCGCTGGTTCTTCCGTAAATGTGGCAGAGCGGAAGATGACACAGGCTCGCGAGCCTGACTCCCCGCGAAAGCATCTTGTTGGTCACGGTTGAGTCCAGCATCATATCCAGATCCGCCATAAAATTGCCCTGGGTGAGCACCGCGCCTTTGGGCTCGCCGGTGGTGCCCGAAGTGTAAATGATCGCGAGCACATCCTCTCCGGTAAGCGCCTTCCGGCGGGCTTCAAACTCAGCCTGCGCCTCCTCCGAGTCCGCTCCCTGGAGCAGAAGATCATCAAAGTTAACCACTGCCGGGTCTGCTTGAGGATCCAGCGGGGTCATACACACGATCAGCTTGACTGAGCTCGCTCTGGGCTTGACCCTCAAGACCTGCTTCATTAAATGCTCATCCCCGGCAAAGACCGCCCAGGCCTGGCAGTCGTTCAAAATATAGGCAAGCTGGTCGTCCGTGCTGGTCGGATAAATCGGCACGCCCCAGCCGAGAGCTCCCTGGATCGCCTGGTCCGCAATCACCCAGCGCGGACGGTTGTGGGAAAAAATTCCAACCCGGTCGCCTTTCTTGAGACCCTTGACAATCAACCCGGCCCCCAGTTTCCGGGTCTGGTCCGCGGCGCGGCGCCAGCTTGAACTCAGCCACCGGTCCGTGGGCAGTCCCTGTTCAAATTTGCCGAATAAAAACGGCTCATCCGAAAATTTCTCCGCCTGCTGGAAAAACAACCCGCTGATCGTCTTTTCCGTCTGGTACGCTTGCGCCATTACTTCTCCCTTAATCAAAATTTATTGTGCCGGCAAATTATTTATCTGCAATCTGTAATTCCTTTCTGTGCGGGCGACTTTAGTCGCTATTCTGAAATATGAGAGCGCCTTTCCTGTCCGCCGTCTTGTCCGCCGAAGCTTTAGCGAAGGCCGGAAGCCTCTTCAAGCTCGGACAATCTGTCGGCGAAGGAGGAAGGCGCGATTCAAAAATAAAAATTCTTCCGCTCCGCATCCATTTGCGCAAACTCAGCTTGAGCTTCTTGCGCGGGAAGCGCATAAAGCGATCCATCTTCCCGCTGAAGCACACAGCCGGATTTATGCAAAAGTTTGAGATTCTTCGCGGTTTCCTTTTTGTCCCCCCAGCACACGATCTGGCAATTTCCGCAAGTCATATATTGTCTGATCCCGCCCAAAGCCGGATGTGTGTAACCTCCCGGCATCGGAGGCCTTTTGCTGTAAAGCGAAACCGCGCGGAGCAATTCCTTGATCAATTCCGGCTCGGTCTCCGGCATCTGGAACCTTCCCGGCGACCAGGTGGACCATTTGCCGGATTGATGAAGGCCGGTGAAGCCGCCGCAGCAGAACTGGCAGAGCAGATAGCTCTTGCGGCCGGAATGAGAAAAAGTTTTCCCGCCCATAATCACGCTCATCTCTTTTTCTTTTTCCATCATCCCAACCGCGCAGGCGGAAACGCACAGCTTGCATTTGTCGCAAAAACCTTCCGCCTCCGGGATCGGCCCGGTCGGCTCAAGCTCCGCGGTGGTGATGCAGGTTCCCAAAATGATCGCGGTGCCGAATCCCTTGATCCCGACATTGCCGGACCAGCCGAAAGATCCCACCCCGGAAGCCACCGCGAAATACCGGTGGCTCAGGTCGGGCAGAAGTTTTATTTCCCAGCCGGGAATTTCCTTGCGGTATTTCAGGTTGGACGAGATTCCGCGCGCCTCAAACCCTTGCTTCTTGATCAACTCCGCCATCTCCCAGGCCAGTTGAGTGGACCTCACATTAGCGCTCAGATTGTCCTGCTCGTGCGGCGCCCGATCCTGCTTGGAAAGAAAGAGGCGGATATAGTCTTGGTTAAATGGCAAAGCAAAACTGATCGCGGACCTTGCGCCTTTGAGTTTGTATTCCAAATCCACGCTCGGCGGCCCGCCTTTGAGCGTCTCAACCGTTGCGATCCCGACCGCAATCGCTCCTTTGGAACGCGCGAATTCCTTTACTGCTTGGCTCAGGCTCATCAACAAACCTATGTCCCTATTATAGTTAATATCTTTGGGCTTGCGAATCAACTTGCGGCTTGTTAGAATGGTTCTCAATGAAATACCTGAGCCGGATACCCTTGATCGGAATCCTGCGCGGCGCCGAGACCGAAGCCCTGGAAGGCGCGGTGGAAGCGGTAGTGGAAGCCGGGATCCTGACTTTGGAAATCACCCTGAACCGGCCCGAGGCCTTTCAGCAGATCGCCCTGATCAAGGACCGTTTCCGGGATCAAATCCAGCTGGGCGCCGGGACCGTCCTGAAGATGGAAGCCGCTCAAAAAGCCATCAAGGCCGGCGCGGAATTTATTGTCACGCCGGCGCTGATTTTGGAAGTCATTGAATTTTGCCGGAAAAGGGCCATACCCGTTTTCCCGGGCGCAATGACCCCGAGCGAAATTCTCGGCGCGCATCTGGCCGGCGCGGAAATGGTCAAGGTGTTCCCGGCTTCGGTTCTGGGACCGCAATATATTAAAAGTTTGCGCGGGCCGTTTCCGGAGATCAAGCTGATCCCGACCGGCGGGGTCACGCTCGCGAGCGTTCCGGAATATTTTAAAGCCGGCGCGAATGCGCTCGGAGTGGGCGGAGAGATTTTTAAGAAGGAATGGCTGGAAAGATGGCGTTGGCAAGAGATCAAGGACGCCGCGAAAAAATATGTGGAGGCGGTGCAGGCGGCGCAGGCGGCGCAGAAATTATGAGACTTAAAATTACAGATTACATATTACAGATTACAATAAAATCTTTGGGTCCTTTGCGCCTTCGCGGTGAAAAAATAAATTGGGAGTTCACATGAAATTTGACCTGACCACTTTCGGCGAGACCATGATCCGGATTTCGGTCCGGCCCGGGCAGAGTTTGGAGAACGCAACCAGAGTTGATCTCCATACCGGAGGCACGGAGAGCAATACCGCGGTGGCGCTGGCCCGACTGGGAATGAAAACCGCCTGGGTATCAAGGCTCACGGACAATGCGCTCGGAAGAAGGGTTGTTGCGGACATTGCCCGGTATGGTGTGGATACTTCGGGAATCATTTGGACCAACCAGGACCGGATCGGGACTTATTATCTGGAATTCGCAACTCCGCCCCGATCCAGCGCCGTGCTTTACGACCGGAAATTCTCCGCGGTTTCCAAACTCAAGTCCGGCGAGTTGGACTGGAAATTCTTGCTCAACACCGGAATTCTTCATCTCACCGGAATCACCCCGGCGCTTTCTCCGAGTTGCCGGCAAGTTGTTGCCGAGGCAAAAAAGCGCGCGTTCCAAAAAAAGATTCCGGTGTCTTTTGATTTGAATTATCGCGCCAAACTCTGGTCTCCGGAAAAAGCCGCCAAAGCGCTCGCGCCCCTGGTGATGGATTGCACGATTTTAACAATGACCAAAGAGGATGCGGAAACCGTGTTCAGGATCAAAGGCGAGCCGGATGCGGTTGTGCGCGAGATCAAGCGCCGATTTAATCCGGAGATTGCAACGCTCACCTTAGGCGGAAAAGGCGGAATGACCTGGGACGGCAGAAAGCTTTTATTTGAGCCGGGATACCCGATCCAGGAGACGGTTGACCGGCTCGGAGCCGGAGACGCCTTCACCGCCGGCCTGATCTTCGGATATTTGCAGGATGACCTGGAACTCGGCTTGAGGTTCGGAATCGCCGCCAGCGCGATGAAACTCGGAATGCGCGGGGACTATTTCTGGGCGAGCAAAGCCGAAGTTGAGCAGGTGATCAAGAGCCGGGGAGGGGATGTCAGAAGATAAGGTTGAAAAGTTGAAAGGTTGAAAAGTTGAAAGGACAAAAAGTGTAAATTGTAAAGGGTAACGGGTAAAGATTTTCAATGAAAAAAACGCAAAAACATACTAAAAAAATTCGTTACACTGATGAGCCTCTGGAAATGGAGGTGGTGGAGGATTTCTTGCCACCGCCGGACAAGCTGATCTTAAAACCGGAAACGAAAACGCGAGCGGGATTACCTGGGTCTATAGATGCCGGAAAAAAGCGATCGGACAGGGGAATTTGATTTCCCTCCATCAATTTACCTGCTAGAATAAAGATATGATCACGGAAGAGATTATAAAGGAAGTGACCCGCCGGCTTAAAGAGGCGGCGCCGGAGGCAAAAATTATTTTGTTCGGCTCGCACGCGAGAGGCGACGCCGGGGAAGCGAGCGACCTGGACATCCTGGTGGTGGAGAAAGTGGTCAAGGCGCGGCGAAAGGAAATGGTTCGCTTAAGCGATGTTCTGGAGCCGCTGGAAGTTCCGGTGGATGTCCTGGTAGCCAGCCTGAAAAATTTTCAGGAATGGTCCGAATATCCGGGGACTATTATTTATAAAGCCGCCAAAGAAGGCAGGGTGCTTTATGACGGGACAAAGCCAGATTGATCTCTTCCTGGCGAAGGCGGCCCAGGATGAATATATCTTGGAAAAGACGATCAATGATCCGCAAGCTTCCACCGAGATTTTCGGGTTTCATGCCCAACAGGCAGCGGAAAAATTGCTCAAGGCAATTCTGTTAAAATCCGGTTCCTCATATCCCGAGACCCATCGGCTGGCAGAATTGTTGCGCCTGATTCGCAAAAAAGGAGTAAGCCTTCCGGAAAAATTTGACGGGCTAAAGAATTTAACTCCTTTCGCGGTGGAATTCAGGTACGATGACCTGCCATCGGAAGAGGAAGAATCCATTGACCGAGAGCCGATATTCAATTTAATCAAGGAACTCAGGCAATGGACTGAAAGCTTTGTTCTAAAATAAAGATCCAAATCAAGAACTTTTTAAGTGCGAACCAAAATGAAAGTAGTGATCAATTACCAGGAATATGCTGATGTTGAGATAGAGAAGGGGATTCTGCGCCGTCTGCCGGGGGTGGAGATTGTGGAGAGCAGAACCCGCGATCCAGATGAGTTTATCCGGGAGGCGAAAGACGCGGACGCTCTGATCATCCAATACGCGCAATGCTCCCAAGCGGTGATTGACGCGCTGGAAAAAGCCAAGGTGATTGTGCGCTATGGGATCGCAGTGGACACGATTGACCTGGCCGCGGCCAAAGCCAAAGGGATCAAGGTTTGTAATGTGCCTCACTATTGCCTGGATGAAGTGTCCAATCATACTCTGGCGATGATTTTGGCCCTGCACCGGAAAATTTTTCTCGGCGACCGCTTACTGCGGGAGAGCCGGCATCAGCTGGAAAGAATCCAGCCGATCCCGCGGCTGTCCGGCCTGGCGCTCGGCCTGCTTGGGTTCGGACAGATCGCGAGGCGGTTGTTCAAAAAGGCAAAACCGTTATTCGGCGAGATGATTGCTTCTGATCCTTTGGTATCTCCGGAGGAGTTGCTGGTCAAAGGGGTTCGGCCGGTCAGCCTGGAAAAACTGTTCCTGTCCAGCGATTTCATCTCCATTCATATCCCGTCCACTCCCAAGACCCGGCATCTGGTCAGCCGGGAATTGATTTCCAAAATGAAGCCTTGGGCCTACCTGGTCAACACCAGCCGGGGAGCGGTGGTTGATGAACCGGCATTGATTGAGGCTTTGCAAGAAAAAAGAATCGCCGGAGCCGGGCTGGATGTTTTTGAAACCGAGCCCCTGCCGGCTGAGAGTTTGCTCCGGAAACTGGACAATGTGATCATCACCAGCCATTATGCCTGGTATTCCGAGGGCGCGATTCAGGAGTTGAAGGAAACCGCGGCAATGGAAGCGGTGCGGGTGCTCCGGGGCGAATCTCCCTTATATCAGGTGATGGAGTGAAGGATTTGGAACCGAAGCCGCTCAAGTTTAATTACTATCAGCCCAAGGCCGGACATCCGGATTGGAAAACGCTTCACGCGGAGGCGGTGGAGCTGGCGCGCGAGATTGAGCCGCTGATCCACAAGGACGCGGACGACACCTGGACCGACCGGATCGCCGACCGGACCCGCAAGGCCAGTTCGCTCCTCACCGTGGCCAACAACTACCGGATCAACCGCTCGCGTTTCAAGAGCGGCAGCCACGCGCTCCGGCCGCTCTATTTCATCTGGACCCTGCTCTACAAGTGCAATTTCCGCTGCACCTATTGCGATGACCACCGCGGGAACGCCTACTACAACCTGGAGGACGAGCATCTCGGTTTCGCCGATCGGCTGAGAATGCTAAAGACCATGCGCACCGGCACCAGCGCGGTCTATTTCTGCGGCGGCGAGCCCACGCTCGACCCGGACCTGCCCGTGTTCACCGACATCGCCTTCCGCCTCGGCTACCATCCGCTGATGATCAACACCAACGGGTTCGTGCTTGACCACGCGCTCAAGCGGCCGGAGTGGCACAACTGGCTCCGGCAGATGGACATCATCATCATCAGCCTGGACGGGCTCAACCTCGACCGTCTGGCCGAACTCTGGGGGGTGAAGAAAGTGGAGCAGGTGCTGGTCAACCTGCTCATGCTCCGCGAGCTCCGGAAAGTGGTGGACTTCAAGCTGATGGTCAACGCCGTGATCGGCGAGAACACGGTGGAAGAGGCCGGCGAGGTTTTGGATTTTGCCAACGACCTGGGCGATGTCTGGTTCGCGCCGGTCCCGATCAATTACCACGGCGAAAAGAGCGAGGGCGGGTTCGCCTTCAAGCGCGACATGATCTCAAGGCCGGACTACCAGGCGCTGGCCGCGAAAATTCTCGCCCGTAAAAAGGCGGGGGAACTGATCGTCGGCTCGAACCATATCCTGGAGATGTTGCTCAAGGTCTCGGACTACCATTGCCTGCCCACGCTCAGGCCGCATGTGGACCCGGACGGACGGATCGCCTGGCCCTGCCGCGGCCCCAAGCATGTAAAGCCGGCCTATATCAAGCTGCTGGACTACAAGAATGTGGACGAGTGCTGGCAGGCCGCGAATCAGCTCAAGACCGCGAATAATTTCCACGGCCCCGGCCCGGACCAGTGCGGGGATATGTGCGCCTGGATGCAGAACTATACCACCGCCCGTTATTTCGAGTTCCTCACCAACCCCCTCGGCGCCGGGGTCTGGTCCGAGCTCAAGGAATTTGGTTTCCAGACCGCAAAAAAATAAATTGAGGTACAAACCATGATCCTGAAACAATTTGAGCTCAAAGGGAAAAAGGCCCTGGTCACCGGCGGGTCTTACGGCCTGGGCAAGGCTTTTGCCGAGGCCTTGCTCGAAGCGGGCGCCATGGTCGGGATTATTGACATTTCCAAAGAACTTCCGGCCGCGGTCAAAGCATTGAAAAAATCCGGACCCGTGATCGGGATCAAGGCCGATCTGAGCAAAAGACCGGAGCGAAAGCGCGCCTTTCAAAAATTTCTCAAAACCTTCGGCACCATTGATGTGCTGGTCAATAATGCCGGAATCCAGCGCCGGCACAAAGCCGAAGAATTTCCGCTCGCAGACTGGGACGCGGTTCTGGAGCTCAACCTGACCGCGGCCTTTGATTTCTGCCAGATGGCCGGAAAGGTGATGCTCAAAAAAGGCGCGGGCAAAATTATCAACATCGCTTCGCTTCTTTCTTTCTCCGGCGGGATCACGGTTCCGGCCTATTCCGCGAGCAAAGGCGGAATCGCTCAACTCACCAAAGCCCTTGCCAATGAGTGGGCCGGCAAGGGAGTGAATGTGAATGCGATCGCGCCCGGGTATATGGACACGCCGATGAACACCGCGTTGATCGCCGACCGAATCCGCAACCGCCGGATCCTGGACCGGATCCCGGCCGGAAGATGGGGCAAACCCGATGACCTCAAAGGCGCCATCGTGTTCCTCGCCTCCTCCGCGTCCGACTATGTGCACGGCTCAATTATTTTAGTAGATGGAGGGTTTTTGGGAAGGTAGGGGCGCACCCGCGTGTGCGCCCTTTTTAGGGCAGAGACATGGCTCTGCCCGTACAAAAGGGTGAAGGGCAAAGGATAAAAAATCAGATTGCAAAGGTTCAGCACTTGTGCTACACTTATTTTAGGAGGTGAAAAATATGCCGGCAAAAAATCCGAGATTGACGATGGTGGTTGAAAAGCCGCTTTATCGCTGGCTCAAGAAGAGCGCCCGGGAAAAAGGGGTCTCCTTGTCTCTGTTGCTGCGGGACATGGTTAAGGATGCTTATGAGCAGGAAGAGGACATTTTCTGGGCTCGAGAGGGGGAAGCGCGGCGGAAAACATTTGATCCCAAGACCGCGCTCACTCATGAAGAAGTTTTTGGCAAGAAGAAATGAAAAGATTCTCACTGATTTATCATCCGCTGGTGCTGAGGGAAGATCGTGCCCGGCTGGGTGAATTTGAGTGGGAGAGGATCGGGAAAGCCATCCAACGGCGCTTGACCACGTTTCCCGAAAAGTTCGGCAAGCCTCTTCAAAAAGATTTCAAAGGGCTATGGTCGCTTCGGGTCGGGGATTGGAGAGTAATTTATGAGATCAGCGGCGAGCAAATCAGGATTTTAAGGATCGGTCATCGCAGGGAAGTGTATCAACAAGAGATTCGTGTTTTTGAAGACTGAAAAAAGTACGGACAGGAGTGTCCGCACCACGAATTTAAATTACAGGAGGCCTGAAATGGCAAAGAACAAAGCAAGGGTCAGGGAGGACTACGAGCCTAGTTTTGAGCCGAGGTATCGGAAGGATGCGCTCAGGGCGTATCACACGGTTGAGGGGATGGGGGCGCGCCTGGGCACGATCACGGAGGATGAAATCGCGGAGTTGATGCGGGGCGCGTGTGATCTTCATATTCATTGCTGGCCCGACCCGCTGATTGATACAGGCTGGAGCCAGAGCCATATTGCCAAACGCGCCACCGACGAGGGAATGAAAGCGGTGCTCTTCAAGTCAATGACCATGCCCACGGCCTTTACCGTGCCTTATGTCCAGGAGATTGTTGATATTTACGCGACGCAGAAAGGAATTCCCGCAGTCCGGGTGTTCGGCGGAATTGTCTGCAACTATTATGTGGGCGGACTGTTCCCGGAATCGGTTGAGATGTGCTTGCGCGCGGGCGGGAAAAAAGTCTGGCTGCCGAGCCACGACTCGGCGCATCATCACCGGGTGATGGGCGAGAAGGGCGGGATTGAACTGCTGGACGGAAAAGGCAAGCCGCGCAAGGAGCTGATGGAGATTATGGAGTTGGTGAAGAAATTTGACGCGATCCTGGATCCGTGCCACGCCTCGGTCAAGGAGCGGTTTGTGGTGATTGACGCGGCGCGCAGGATGGGGATCAAGAAGATTCTGCTCACGCATCCGAACTGGAATGTGAACCGCGCCACCATTGACCAGCAGGCGGAGATGGCGAGACGGGGCGCGTTCGTGGGCTTGTTTATGTATTCGTCGGTGCCTCATTTCAACAACCCGAACGGGGACCCGTTTGAGATGCTTCAGATCATCAAGGCCTGCGGCCCGGATCGGATCGTGATCAGCACCGACCTGGGCACCATGCTCAATGTTCATCCGGTGGAAGGGATGAAGCTGTTCCTTCGGCTGCTCCTGGCCCTGGATGTCAAGAAAAAGGATCTTGAGAAGATGGTCAAGAAAAATCCCTCTTACCTCCTGGGCCTGGAATAAATTTCGGAGCCGAACTTGTCCAAGCTCCCGGTGGCGCGCCTGACCAGCATCCGCAAATCCTTTGCCTCCACTCAGGCCGTGGACGGAGTGGACCTGGAAATTTTTCCGGGCGAAGTGCACGCCCTGGTCGGGGAAAACGGAGCCGGCAAATCCACCCTGATGCGGGTCCTGGCCGGCTTTTATCCGGACTATCAGGGCCGGATTGAGATCGCGGGAAAACAAGTCCGGATCGCCGGAGTTCGGCAGGCAAAGCGGCTCGGCATTGCGCTCGTGCATCAGGAGTTGAGCCTGGTGCCTGAGCTTAGTGTGGCGGAAAATATTTTCCTGGGCGATGAGCCGAGCTCGCCAATTCCCGGCTTCATCAGCCGGAAAAAATCCAGAGACCAGGCCTCGGCTTTGCTCCGGGAAATCGGCGTTAATCTTGACCCGAAGCAAAAGATCAGCCGTTTAAGCGTTGCTTATCGTCAACTGGTGGAAATCGCCAAAGGATTGTCCACCAAACCTCGCGTGCTGATCCTGGACGAGCCCAGTTCCTCGCTCACCAGCCCGGAGATCAAGGAATTGTTCAAAGTGATCCGCCGGCTGGTTGAACTGAACACCGCGATCATTTATATCTCTCACAAGCTGGAAGAAGTTTTTGAAATCGCGGACCGGATCACGGTGATGCGGGACGGAAAGAAAATCGCCACCGACATCAAAGCTCAATGGAACCAGGCAAAATTGATTCAGGCAATGGTGGGAAGAGAGTTCTCGTCTTTGTTCCCGCACAATCATCAGCCCGATTACAAGAACCTCGCTCTGCAAGCGATCAATCTCTCCCGGCTCGGCGCGTTTAAAAATGTTTCCCTCCAGCTCTTTCAGGGGGAAGTGCTCGGGATTTACGGCCTGATCGGAGCCGGCAGGAGCCAGCTCGCGGAATCCCTCTTCGGCCTGGTTCCCGCGCGATCCGGCGAGATCAGAATTTTCGGGAAGAGCGTGAAGATCAATTCCTCCTGGGCGGCCAAGCGGCTCGGGATCGCGCTCGTGCCCGAAGACCGGAGAGGCCGGGGCCTGGTGCTGATGCACTCAATTGGAAAAAATTTATCCTTGCCCAACCTTAAATATTTTTCCTCGCTCGGATTTGTGAGGCCGACGGAGGAAAAAAATGAATCGCAAAGAATCGTCAAAGAATTCGGGATCCAGGCGGCATCGCTCGCGGCGCTGTCGGAAACCCTTTCCGGCGGCAATCAGCAAAAGCTTGTGATCGGCAAATGGCTGATGCGGCCGCCCAGAATATTGATCCTGGACGAGCCCACGCGCGGAATTGATGTGGGCGCCAAGGCCGAGGTGCATTCTTTGATTGACCGATTGGCCGGGCAGGGGATGGCAATCCTTTTGATCTCCTCCGAGCTCCCCGAAATCCTGGGAATGAGCGATCGGGTGTTGGCGATGAGGGAAGGCGAAATGGTTTGCGAATATCAAAGGCAAGAGGCGAACGCGGAGAATTTAGGCGCGGCCGCGGCGGGCGTATGTTTATGAAGACACTGACCAAAAGCAGAAAATTGTAAAGGGTAAATTTTAAAACTCTAATTGAAAGCGAGATGGCGGAGAAGAAGACAAAAGATGGGCGGAAAATCCTGATCGCTCTGCGCGAATACGGAATTTATTTCGCGCTCGCCTCGGTGGTGATCGCTTTCGGCATCTTAAGCCCGGAGTTCCGCACCCGCAACAACATCCTCCTGATCCTGCTCCAGGTCTCGGTGACCGGCATCATTTCCATCGGCGTGCTTTTCACCATTCTCACCGCGGGCATTGACCTCTCAGTCGGTAGTTTGCTTGCCATCGCCGGGATGTTTTCGGCCGGGTTTGCCCAGCAAGGCTCTCCCCATTTCAATTTGTTCCTGGCTTTCACCATCCCGATCCTGGCCGGAATCCTGGGCGGGTTAATCAACGGCTCGGTGATCGCCGGCGCCGGCGTGAATCCGCTGATTGTCACGCTCGGTACTTTGACCGCTTTTCGGGGATTCGTGGTCTGGTACCGGGTGAACCCGATTTACAATTTAGACCCCGCCTACCGGATCATCGGCCAGAGCGCGCTCGGACCGATTCCAGTGCCGGTCCTGGTTTTGATCGCAACCGCGATCGCGGCGTTCATCGTCCTCAATCTCACCCGGTTCGGAAGGTATGTTTACGCCGTGGGAGGGAACGAGCAGGCCGCGCTCGCCGCCGGGATCAATATCAAACTGATCAAGCTCTGCGTTTATTTGATCAGCGGATTCTGCGTGGGTCTCGGCGCGCTGGTATTCACTTCCCGGCTCGGAGCCGCCCAGGCCATCTCCGGACAGGGATTTGAGCTCCAGGCAATCGCCGCGGTGGTGGTGGGTGGAGCCAGCCTGTTCGGCGGTCGCGGAACCGTGAGCAAAACCCTGGTCGGCGCCCTGATCATCGGCGTTTTGTTCAACGGCCTGGTAATGCTCAATGTCTCGTCGCCGGTCCAGCAAATGGTGATCGGGGCGATTATTATTTCTGCGGTGTGGGTGGACGGAGTTTTAAGAAAAAAGATGTAAATGATAAATTGTAAATAGTAAAATGGAAAAACCGAAAGACATAACCGAAAGGACTTTTCAGTATGCGCTGAGGTCCATCAAACTCTATCAATTTTTGCGCAAGCAAAAGGAATGGACGGGATGGATCATTGGGGAGCAATTTTTGAAAAGCGCTACCTCGATCGGGGCAAATATGGAAGAGGCGCAGGCCGGAGAAAGCTTCAAGGATTTTATTCATAAGTGCGGGATTGCACAGAAAGAAACCAGGGAAAGCTGGTACTGGCTGAAACTGCTGGCCGGGGCGAATATTGTTCCTAAATCAAAACTTGAACCCCGGATGCGTGAAACCGAAGAAATTTATGCGATTATTACAACGATAATAGTTAATTCCAAAAGGAGGGCAAAATGAAGCTGAAGTCTGGTTCTTGGCCGATTTTTTTTATAATTTACCATTTACTATTTACTATTTTTGTCGGCTGCAAGCAAGGGCAGGTCCCGCAGCAAATGGCGGAAAAACCGCCTGAGAAGAAGCAATATGTAATCGGAGTATCCTATCAGAATCTAGCGTTTCCCTATGTCGCCGCGCTGCAAATAGCCGCTCAGAACGAGGCGGCAAAGCTGGGAGTGAAATTGATTGAGACCGACGCTTATAATGACACGGGCAAGGAATTGGAGAATGTGGAGCGGATGCTGGGTCAGAAGATTGACTGCCTGGCGTTTGAAGCCGCAAGCCTGGACGCTTCCGTGGCATCCATTGAGGCGGCCAACCGATCCGGAATTCCGGTGGTGCAGTTCAACGGCAAAGCCAACGGCGGGGATTATGTCACCTTTGTCGGGTCCAACCAGATTGAATCCGGACAGTTGCTCGGCGAATGGCTGGCGGATTTTTATCTGAAATCCGGCAAACCTAAACTGCGCGGGATTTATCTGCGCGGAGTGCCGGGTCAGATCACGGACCTGGCGAGAAACGACGGGTTCAAAGGCCGGCTCCGGGAAAAAGGCATTGCGGACAAGATTGATCTGACCGAGCAATTTGCGAATTATGACCGCAACACCGGACAGAGCGTGACCGAAAGCATCCTGTCCAAAGACAAAAATTTTAATTTCATCATCGCCAATAATGACGATATGATCCTGGGCGCACAGCAGGCCGTGAGCCAGTTCGGTCTCAGCGGAAAGATCGCTCTGGTGGGAGTGGACGGATTGCCCGAGACCCTGGACGCGATCAAGTCCGGCCAGATCTCCGCAACGGTTTTCCAGAATCCCGAAGGGCAGGGCGGAGGCGGAATTGAGGCGTGCGTCAAGCATCTCAAGGGCGAGCAGTTACAAAAGGAAATCCTGATCCCGTTTGAATTGGTCACGAAAGATAATGTTGATGAATTTATAGAGATTGCGAAGCGGGTATATATTAAATAGTTTTGCGCAGGCAGGAGTGCCTGCGCCCCGAAGAAATCTAAGGAGGAATAGAAATGGATGTCAGGTCAATCAAGGACAAGGCTCCGACCATGGAGCACCAGGGAACCGTGGCGGTCTGGTGGGTGATTGAGCCGCGGGAGTTTAAAAAGATCACCGAGGGCGGATTTTTGGAACTGGTGAGCGAGTTTGAGGTGGCGGGAGGCGGGTTGGTCAATCCGCACCAGCACCCGACGCACGAGTTCTATTATGTCACCAGCGGATACGGCATTATGGTGATCGGGAAGGATAAACAAAAAATCGGTCCGGGCGACCTGGTTCATATTCCGCCCAACAAAATCCACAGCCTGAAGCCGATCAGCAAGAATGCGTCCATCCATTGCTTCTGCTTCGCGATCGCCGTCAAAGGCGCGCCCAGGATTGATTATACCGCGCACTGATCCCGGTCCACGCTTAAAGGTACACGCTCGAAAAACGATCAACCCGGTTTTCGGTCCCGCTTTTGGCGGGACCGGCACGGGGGAGGGAAAAAAGGATTTTTGATTCAGGCGACACGCCCTCAAGGGCCTGTTGCCCAAATCCTTTATTGTGGTGCGGGCATCCTGCCTGCACACAAATCATCAACTAAATCAGCAGGCTGGAAGCCTGCACCACAATTCCCAAACCCCAATTTGTCAGACATTTTGATTCAGGCGACACGCCCTCAAGCCCTGATCCCGCCGCTCCAAATCCCATCTGCTGGCAGGGCGGTATTGAAGAAGAGAATCAATCCTCTGAATAATATCAAGGCGAAGATTATTTTTGATTTTGCTTTCAGATCAGGTTCAGGTCAATCTTTTTCTGCTTTTCCAAATAAGACCCCTTTGGATTTTATTTTGTTTCAATCAGGATTTTAAGGCGCGGCCCGGATTTTTTGGAACAGGGATTGGAGTTGGGGGAAGATGGGGGATTTTTCCTGGAAGAGGAAGAGGAATTTCTGGTCTTTGGTGAATTTGAAGGACGATGGCTGGTGATGGGCGAGTTGGATCAGGCGGTCCAAATCAATCCGGGATTGGTCATTGAAAGTGATCAGAGCACGCGTCTCGTCCGCTTCCAATTCCGGGATGCGGCTCTGTTTCAGTTGGAACTTGAGCCGGACCACTTCCAGGAGCGTTGCGGCTTCGGAGGGGAGTTTTCCGTATCGGTCCATCAATTCTTCGCGGAGGGAATTAAGCTGAGCCTGATCCTGGGCCATGGCCAATCTTTTATACCAGCCGAGCCGCTCGGAATCGCCCGGGATGTAATCTTCGGCCAGGAACGCGGGGATGGCGAGCTTGATCCGGGGCTCAAATTCTTCTTCCACCTTGATGCCTTTGAGCGCATTGATCTTCTGCTCCAGGAGTCTCAGGTAAAGTTCGTATCCGATCCGGTTGATCTGGCCGCTCTGCTCTCTTCCGAGCAGGTTTCCGGCGCCCCGGATTTTCAGGTCATAGGCCGCGAGTTTGAAGCCACTGCCCAGCTCGGTGAATTCCTTGAGCGCCTTCAGCCTTTTGACCGCGTCTCCTTTGAGCGCGGCGCGGGAGGGAACCACCAGGTAGGCGTAACCCTTTTCCTTGCTCCTTCCGATTCTTCCGCGCAGTTGATAAAGCTGGGCCAGGCCGAACTGGTCCGCGCGGTTGATGATGATGGTATTGGCCGAGGGAAGGTCCAGGCCGGATTCAATGATGACGGTGGAAACCAGGACATCGTATTTATGCTGATAAAAACCGTGCATCACTTGTTCCAGTTTTTTCTCGTCCATCTGGCCGTGCGCGACCGCGATTTTGGCTTCAGGCACCAGCTTACTGATCCAGCGGGCAAGCTGGTCAATTCCCTGGACCCGGTTGTGGACGAAAAAGACCTGGCCGTTTCTTTGCATTTCGCGGAGGATGGCCTCGCGGATGAGTTGCTGGTCAAAGTGAATCAGCTCGGTGTGGATGGCCTGCCGGTCCGGGGGAGGGGTATTGATGGTGGAGAGGTCGCGGAGTCCGAGCAGGGACATTTCCATGGTGCGCGGAATCGGGGTTGCGCTCAGGGTCAGACAGTGAACCGTTTTTTTCAGCTTCTTAATCTTTTCCTTCTGAACCACTCCGAACCTTTGCTCCTCATCTATGATCAGGAGTCCCAGGTCCAGGAATTCCACATCCTTGCTCAGGAGCCGATGAGTTCCAATCACGATGTCGCAGTTGCCGTTTTTCAATTGGGCGAGGATTTTTTTCTGGCTGATCCGGGACTGAAACCGGCTGAGCATACAAACTTCCAAAGGCCATTCCTTGAGCCGGCGCTGGAAAGTATCAAAATGTTGCTGGGCCAAAATCGTGGTCGGACAGAGAAGAGCCGCTTGCCTTGCTTCCATCGCGACCAAAAACGCGGCCCGGAGCGCGACTTCGGTCTTTCCATAGCCGACATCGCCAAGCACCAGCCGGTCCATCGGCCGATCGCGGGAAAGGTCCTCAATCACAGTCTCAATGGTGTTTTCTTGATCCGGGGTTTCTTCATATTCAAAGCCGGCCTCAAATTCGCGGTAAGTATGGTCCGGCTCAGGAAAAGCGTGACCCGGGAAAACTTCGCGCGCGGCATAGAGTTCCAGTAAATCTTCGGCGAGTTTTTCAATCGCCTCCATTGCCCGTTTTTTGGCGAGCTCAAAGCTCCTGGTTCCGAGCCGGTCCAGTTTTGGGGGAGCTTCTCCGGGAGAGCGGTATTTCTGGATTTGATGGATCCGGTCAACCGGGAGGAATAGTTTGGCGTTGTCCGCGTATTCAATTTCCAGGCAGGGCTGAAGCATCATCGGCCGCTCCCGGTCTTTAAGCACATCCCATTTTTCAAAGCTGGCAACCTTGACCCGGCACATTCCTTGATAAAGACCGATTCCGTGCTGGAGATGAACCACCGGCTCGCCCGGCTCCAGGTCGGAGAGGTCTTCTTCTTTCCATTCCACGCGCTCGGCCGGGATCAATCTTCTCCGGATTTTCTCTCCGAAAATCTCCTGCTCGCTGATGATTGCCAGGCCGAATTCAGGAATTCTGAATCCGCCTGCCAGCTCGCCGATGGCAATGGTCAAGGGCCATTTTGGCTCAAAAAATTCGTCTTTGGATTCCAGCTCAGCCGGAAAAATCTCCTGCTCGCGGAACAGGTCGGCCAGCCGCTCGCCCTGGCTCAAAGTGGAGCAAACCAGGATCGCGGAAAATTTTTCGGATTTAAGTCTCTTGATTTCGGTCAATAATTTTGAGACCGGCTCCGGGAGTTTGGGGGAAAAGCCGAGGTCGGGATTGATCTCAATGACCAGCTCAATCGGCTGTCCTTGCCCCGGCTCCAGATGAAGCTCAAGCTCTCCCGAGGGCGCCGGCTCTTCCTTTCCGGAAACCCATCCGCCCAGGGTGATGCTTTGGAAGCGGCTGAATTTTTCATTGACCGGCTCGCTCGCGAAAAAAATCCGGCCGGGTTTGGGAAGAAGACTTCCGCCCGAGACCAGTCTGGCCCAATCTTCCCGGGCTTTGAGAGAAATTTTGCTCAGGGATTGATTTACCGGCAAAGGATCAAGGGTCACCACCAGCCACTCATCGGTGAGATAGTCCAGCAAGGTTTCGGCATTCTCCAGAAGAGCGAGGAATCGTTCTTCGGCGTAGAAATGGGATTGATTGTCCAGCTGATTGACGATCTCCTGGACCGGCCGGGTGTAGCTGATATTTTTTTCCAGCTGGCTCTTTTTCAAGTCCTCGGCCAGCTTGAACAAAGCTTTTTTCAGTTCCTGCGCCCGCTCGCCGGTCAGGATCAGCTCGGTTGCCGGCCAGATCAGGGCGCGCCCGAGTTTTTGTTTAGAAACCTGGGAGACCGGGTCAAAAGCGCGGAGGCTTTCAATCCGGTCTCCAAAGAATTCCATCCGCACTGGAAATTGGGAGGCGGGCGGAAAGAGGTCAATGATTCCGCCGCGCCGGCTGATTTGCTTAGGCTCGGAAACGGTTTCCGCGAACTCATATCCGGCTTCAGAGAGCCGGGCCAGGAATTGCTCGGGCTCCAGATTGGCTCCGGGTTTAAGCTCAAACAGATATTGCAGGAGCAAATTTTTCGCGAGCGTGGGCTGGAAGACGCTGATCGCGGGCGCGACCAGGAGCTGGATTTGCCCGGTCAAGATTTGGGCCAAAGCCCCGGCCCTTTCTCCGCTCGGCTCGGTGCCTTCGGGCTGGTAATAGTCAAGTCCGGGGAACAAAGCCGGAGGGGAGGGGCAAAAGGTTTTCAGCTCTTCCGAGATTTCCGAGGCCTTTTCCGGGGTTTCGGTCAGGACCAGAATCGGCCGGTTGATTTTGCGCTGGATCAGGCCGATGAGCCAGCTGGCGGAAGAGCCGGGCGCAAACGCGAGTTTGACCTTTTTCTTTTCCCGCAGACGGCTGAGCAAAAACTCAATTTGAGACAAAGGCATCTGATCCCCCGGGATTATTGAAGGAACTGGGAAAGGAGCCGCTCGGCCTCATCGGTTCCAAACGGAATCTGCTCCAGCTCGGAGCGGTGGCTGATGGCGTTGAGGGTTGCTTCCAGGAACATCCGGAAGCCGTGAATTTCTTTTCGGAAGAGGGAGCGCGCTTCCGGGTTTTTCAGCTCGTCAGCCGGGGTGGCGTCCAGGTAGTCAAAGAATTTCTGGAACTCCTCGCGGTCATAGGCGCGGACGAACTGGAAGGAGATATTCTGGTAGTAGTAAACGAAATTCCGGAGCGTGTTGATGGAATCGTAAAGCGGTTCCAGCTTGGCCGCGGCCTCGGATTGATCCAGCACCTGCCCCTGCCTTTCCAGAACCTTGGCAAAAAGCCAGACATCCCGTCTGAGCTTGAGCGATTGCTCCAGCTTGCTGACAAATTCCTTGAACAGCTTTTTCCCGTCCAGGCTCGGGTCAAACACCCGGCAGAATTCCACGATGGCTTGCTGGAAGATATTGGTGAGCATTCCGCGGGTGCGGATAATGCTGTTTTGCAAAGGCCTCGGCTCCAAAATGGAAGTGGCGTTTCGGATTTCCAGATCGTAAATTTTTTTCAATTCCACCTGAAGCTGGAAGGCAAAGGCATCCAGGAGTTCCAGCAATCTTTTTCCTTCCCGGGTCCGGTCAAATCCGCTTTCGCGCAAACGGGCCGGGAAAAATCCCTCAAAGGATTCCGCCAGCAGTTTGCTTTCGGAATTGACCAGGGCGATGATCAGGAGCGCGTCTCGGAGCCGGGCGAGGTCTGCGGCTTCGGCCTGGATCAGGCTCAGGTAGCGGAGCAATTTGAAGAGAAGCAGGAGCATCACGGAGAAGAGTTTTTTGATCTTTTTATCTTCAATCCCTTTGACCACCCGGGTCACCTGGGGGGACCGAATCACATCATAATGAGGCGCGAACCCGAGGGCTCGGAAGGGATTGAAATAATGATTGGAGATAATCTCGCGGCTGGTCAATTGCTCCAGGTAGTAAAAAACCTGGTAGCGTTTGTCTTCCAGCAGAAGCAGATTGCCGGCCAACTCGGAAAAATCGATCAGGCTGTGGCAGAGAACATAGAGCGACTCAATCGGCGTGCCCTGGTTGATGGCGCGGGATAAAAGCTGGGCGCGCTGATAGTCGTTCATCAAGCGGGTCTCTACATAATTCTGGAAATGAAGGATCTTGGCCTCGGTTTCCGGAAGCAAACTGCGGATCAGGATGATGGATCGGACCAGGGCGTTTCTGATCACCCCAATTTCCGGGCCGAAGTCGCGATGGATCAGACGAGAGCGGTCCGGGATCGGATGATTGTTGAGATTGGAATATACCACCAAGCCCTTGAGCAAAACCTCCAACTCAAACAGCCGCTCCTGCTTCCGCTCAACCTCCACCGACCGAAACCAGCGCTTCCGCTCCAGGAGCAGCTTGTTTATTTCCCCGACCGGCTCAACCCACAACTCGGCCCCGGCTTCCCTGACCTCCGAATCCTCGCTCATTTTCCGAGTATAATCCAGCCTCAAGCCCTTGTCAAAATTTTTAGATGCTACTGACATTTTGCGTTTCCGGCCGCAAAATGCTAATTCTGAAAGAATGAAAACAGACCTGATCACCGGAGCCTTCAGCTATTCCGGAAAGTATGTAGCGAAAAAATTATTGGAACAGGGGATCAAGGTCAGAACCCTGACCGGCCATCCGGATCGGCCCAATCCCTTGCCCGGGCCGGTGGAAATTTTTCCCTACCGGTTTGATTCGGAAACGGAAATGGCCAGGGCCTTTGAAGGGGTGGACACTTTTTATAATACCTATTACATCCGGTTCCCCTATGGCGGCGCCACCTATGAGCTTGCTTATGAGAATAATAAAAAGCTGATCAAAGCGGCCAGGAGCGCGGGCATCCGCCGGATCGTCAACATCAGCATCACCAACCCGTCCGCGGATTCGCCGTTCCCGTATTTCCGCCACAAGTGGCTGATTGACCGGGCCGTGATTGATTCGGGAATTTCTTACGCCATCATCAAGCCCACCGTGATCTTCGGTTATGAAGACATCCTGATCAATAATATCGCGTGGATCCTACGCCGGATGCCGGTGATGGCGGTTCCGGGATGGGGGGATTATAAAATTCAGCCGGTTTATGTGGAAGACCTGGCGGAGATAATGATCAAGGCCGCGGGCCTGAAGGAAAATGTCAGTTGGGACGCGGTCGGCCCGGATACTTTCACTTTCAAGGAGCTGGTAAAATTGATCCGATCCAAAATCCCCAGCATCACCTTCCTGATTCTCCCCACCCCGCCCGAATTGTTTTTACTTGCCGGAAAGCTGATGAACCCGATCCTCAAAGATGTGATCCTGACCCGGGACGAAGTCTATGGCCTGATGGCCGGACTCTTATATTCCAACCAGCCCCCTCGCGCCAAAACCCGCCTCCCCGACTGGCTCGCCCAGAACCGCGCCTGGATCGGTAAGCATTACGCCTCGGAATTGGCAAGGCATTATTGCGATTGATCCCGGCCCGAAGCGCGAACCGGAAGGGGCGGGATTTATCAATTCCGTTCTGATATAATGGAAGAACAATGAAAAACTGGACGCCGGAAAAGCTGAAGCAAGGGGTCAACCAATGACCAAAGGACTTGATCGCTCCGGTCATTCCGAGATCATCCTTTATCAGACCGAGGACGGCAAGAACCGGATTGAGGTGAGGCTGATGGGAGAAACGGTCTGGCTTTCCCTCAACCAGATGGCATCGCTGTTCCAGCGTGATAAATCCGTGATTTCCAGGCATATCCAAAATATCTTTGAAGAGGGAGAGCTACAGTCCGACTCAGCTGTTGCAAAATATGCAACAACTGCCTCGGACGGAAAAACCTACCAAGTGGAATACTTTAATCTGGATGTGATTATCGCTGTCGGTTACCGCGTCCATTCCCATCGCGGCACCCAGTTCCGCCAGTGGGCAACCGAGCGTCTGCGCGAATACCTGGTCAAGGGATTTACGCTGGATGATGAGCGGCTGAAGCAGTTGGGCGGCGGCAATTATTTTGACGAACTGCTTGCGCGGATCCGGGATATCCGGTCCTCGGAAAAAGTCTTCTGGCGCAAGGTATTGGATATTTACGCCACCAGTGTTGACTACGACTCCAATACCGACCTCAGCAAGGAATTTTTCGCCGTGGTTCAGAACAAGATGCACTGGGCCGCGCACGGACATAGCGCAGCCGAGATCGTGGCTTCCAGGGCTGATGCCTCCAAACCCTATATGGGGCTGACCCACTGGATCGGCGCCAAGCCTTCTCCTTCTGACATTGAAGTCGCCAAGAATTACCTGACCCTGAAAGAACTGGATGCCCTCAACCGGATCGTCTCGCTTTATCTGGACTTTGCCGAGTTGCAAGCCCTCAATCGCCGGCCGATGTATATGAGGGAATGGATCGCCAAACTTGATGACTTTTTGAAGATCAGCGAGCGAGCCATCCTTTCCCATGCCGGAAAAATCAGCCACGCGCTGGCAATGGAAAAGGCCCGAGCCGAATATGAAAAATACCGCGCGCTTGCGCTTAACGCCCCGTCTCCGGTGGAAGTGCATTTCCAGGAGGCAATTGAACAGGTGAAAAAGCTGGAAAACAGGAAACGGAAAAAAGAACCGCGAAAAAACGCCAAGAATAAAAAGCGGTAAAGGTCTGTGAATTTCGGGTTCCGGGTTCAAAGACTAAGAAACCAAGAAATCCCGCATCGTCCTGCCTTGCAGGACTCCGAGGGACTCGCCCCTGGATTTATATCCGCGATAATTTCCCCGCTACTTCCTGGGCCTCTTTCATAATCTCCGCGACCACTTGCTTGACCGGCTTGAATTCGTGAATCAACCCGATTCCCTGGCCGACCGAGATGGTTCCGCGCTGGACATCGCCTGAGTCAAACATTTCCTTGTCTTTGGTTCCGGCCGCGGCCGCCACGATTTCCTCCAGGCTCGCCTTTCTTGCCTCCAGCTCCAGGATTTTGTCCGCCGTGGAATTTTTCCAGACCCGGTGGGTGTTCCCGAGCGTGCGCATCACCAGAACCGTATCCGTCTCCTGGGCATTGACCAATGCTTTTTTCAAATTGATATGAATCGGGCATTCCTCGGTAAGCAAAAACCTGGTGCCGATGATCACTCCCTCGGCTCCGAGCGCAAGCGCGGCAACCAATCCCCTTCCATTGCTCACTCCGCCTCCGCCGATGACCGGAACCTTGACCGCCTCGGCCACAGCCGGAATCAGGACAAAGGTTCCGAGGTCCAGAATCCCGGTTGCGCCTCCGTTTTCAAACCCGACCACGGTGATGATGTCCGCTCCGATGGCAACCGCTTTCCTGGCATAGCGGAGGCCCACGCATTTATGAATCCAGGTGAGACTCATCTTCTTGAATCTTCCGGCCAGCTCTTCCGGCGCCTTGTGGCCGGAAGTTTCAATAATTTTAATCCCTTCCTCGCCGATCACATCCAGGTATTCATTATTATCAATCGGCCGCATTGCCGGGAACAAATTCAGGTTCACCCCGAACGGCTTTTTAGTCAGGCTCTTCACCTTCCGAACCGCGGTCCGGAACTCATCCTTGCTCTTCCACATCGCGCTCGCCATCAGACCACAGCAACCCGCCTCGCTGATCGCGGCCACAAACTCCGGCTGGGAAAGCCACATCATTGCCCCGCCGATGATCGGATATTCTATGCCCAGCATTTCCGTAATTCTGGTTTTAAACATTTCCTTTCCTCCTTGCCTGATCTAAAAAATATTCTGAATTCATCATACCACTTCATTTTCCGGCCGGACAATTGCCGGCCCATCTTCCCGAAGGAGCCGGCTGAATTTTGGGAATGAAAGCAAACTCATTCTTTGGGCCATTCCAGCAGACAGTATTTCAATCGCTCCGCCATCAACCCGCATAAATTTTCAGAAGCCGGATTGCGCGTAAGCTGGGTGAGATATATGGTCAAACTCGGTCCCTGTCCGGTGGCGGTAAAAACCGGAAACGGGCCTTCCACGAACGGCCCGATCACAGAGGCCTTTTTTACCCTGTTTCCAAAAGGCTCCAGATATGGATCCATTATGCCGATGTTGGTAAGGATCACGCCGCGCGCCTGTAATAGTTTCAGGTATTTAAAATATCTTTGGGCCGCGATTTTGATGATGGCAATTGGAAAGGCGCCGAAGACCGCCAGGGGCGCCATCATAAATCCCAGGCCGGGATACTTCCGCTTCAACTCGCCCGCGGTATCCCGGACCAGACCCGCGGTGTTGTTGAAGCCTTTGATTTTTTCCGTCTTAACCACCAGACTGCTGATCCCGCTCAGGTTGGTGATTTGGATCGCTTCATCTTTCAAGAATTTTCTCAGATTAACCGTAAAGGCCACGGCCAGATATCTTGATGGCTCTGATCGCTGATCATAAAATTCCTTCTCCAGCCGGCAAAGCGCCGTGAGCAGGAGATCATTGATGGTCAGGCCGAGATGGTGAGCGAGTGATTGCAAATCCTGATACTCCGCTCCTTTAATCTCAAGCCGCGCGAGCAAGCCCCTTGCCGGTCCATTGCTTTCTGTTTCCTGCTCTCGCAGAGGCTTGAACCAGGGCAGGGACAAAGGCCGGAGCATCTCTTTGATGGTTTCCATTATAATTAAAAAGATGGCTTTTCCCCGAAACGCGCTTAAGAGCTGGAAAAAGCCGCGCTGATTGTCAAGTGGTTCTGGAAGCGGAGAGTCCGGAGGCAGGTTCAGATTTTCTCCCAGAAGCATCGCCAGTTGCAGGCATCCATTGCCATCAGCCACTGAATGGTGAACGCGCATAACCAGAAGCCCGCGACTTCCTTGCCGGAACAAAATCAGCCGGATCGGCGCCTCAGTTGACGGGTCTATTTTATCCGCGGCTCTTTTGGCAAAGGCCGGGAAGGATAATTCTTCAAAAGTCTTTCCCGAATTCTCGCGCTCCAGCTCAACCATTTCCACCAGGCTTTCAAATTCCAGATTTTTCATCGCCACCCATTGATCCCGCCAGAATCCGCTCCTGATTTGAGAACCCAGGAGCGGAACCTGAGCCATCAGCCGTTTCAAGGCGGATACCAATTGTCCGCGGGAAGGAGACGGATCCAGGTCCAGCAAAACCTGAATAATCATCGGGCCGAAAACCGGGCCCAGCGTAAAAAGCGCGCTGTCCAGGATTTCCGCCCGGATCGGCTTTTGCTCAATTTCAGGATTCATAAAATTTCTGGTTCAATGATCTTCTCCAGGGGAATATATCAAAGTTTCAAGTTAATTCAAAAAATACCGGAAAATATTTGACCTTTCCTGGAATCTGTTCCTATAATTGAACCGGCGGATGAAAGAAAATAATATGTTCAAGGATAAATTTTTCTGGGCCGCTCTTCTGGCCGGGGGCTTTTTTCTGTTGCTCACCCTCTGGTACAGCTTCGGGATGGATCAGGCGATCTGCGCCTATGTGGCCTGGGTCTGGAAGGATCATCATCTGGCGCCCTATGTGGGCAGTTGGGATTTGACCTATCCCGGCATCTTTGTCGTTTACCGGCTGGCAATGCATCTGTTCGGAGAGAGCATCCTGGGATTCAGGATTTTTGACCTACTGGTTCAGATCACCAGCCTGGCGATGATTTACTTTCTGGCGAAAAAAGTTTCCGGCTCCCAGCCAGCCGCATTCCTTTCCTGCCTGATTTACGGCATCTTTTATTTCGGGCTGGGAAGATGGAGCGCGGGCAACCGCGAGGTTTATGTGCTCTGGCTCTTTTTCGCCGCGCTTTTTGTCAGCTTTGCCGGCCGGGGTTTGCGCAGAGCCCTTGCCGCCGGCTTGCTGATTGGATTCGCCCCCTTGATCAAGCCGCCTTTCGGCCTGGCCTGGCTGGTTTTCGGAATATTATTCCTGGCTCAGGGCATCAAAGAGAAGCGCAAAATCCCCTGGCTGGAATTGGTGGTTTATTCTTTTTGCTGTTTTCTTCCGGCAAGCGCTTTTATTTTATACTACTCCCAAATCGGGCGCCTGAATGATCTCTACCAATCGCTGATCTGGTATAATTTCAATGTCTATGCCCGGGTCACCCCGCTCGCATTCAGCGGCGACCCGTATCTGAAATTTTTCTCTCTGAGCAGGGTGATTTTTCTGGAACAGCCGTTATTGCTTTTTTCCGCGCTGTTCTTTTCCTTTTTCAAACTGACCGCCCGGCCGGCGCAAAATCAGAATTTCAAATTATGGCTGAGCATAGTTTCTCTGAGCCTGGTCAGCCTGATCGCGCTCATCCTCCAGGCCAAGTATTTTTCCTATCATCTGATCCCGTTCTGGGGCTTGCTGATTATTCTTGCCGGCCCCGGCTTTTACCAGATGGCGCTCCGGTTAAACGGACCGGATGCTCATCTCCGGCGCCGTCTGATCCCCGGGATTTTTTCTGCGGCAATCGTGATCTTGCTGATTCTGAATGTGAAGGCGGAACAGCTTAAATTCGCGGCTCAATATTGCTTCCGAAATATTGAACCCGCTTATTTTTCCAAATACGAGTCGGCCTCGGATTATGGGCTGGTGACCAACTACTATCTGCCGGCAAACTATCTTAAGCGGATGCTCCGTCCCCAGGATCAGGTTGAAGTTTTCGGAGTTCAGCCCTTGCTTCCGTTTTTGCTCAAGAAAAAATTGCCCTCCCGGTTCCAGAATATCCAGCATCTGGTTTATACCCCGCTGGATCGGACCATCTCCGCGACCCAGAAACAATGGATTCAAGAATATACCTCAGCCGTGATCTCTGCCCGGCCCAGATTTTTTATTATCACCGATCAGGAGATTCCTCTCTCGGTGGATTTGTCCCGGCCCACGGTCAAGACCGCGCTCTCGGAACAATTCCCGGAATTAAACCGGTTCCTGGACCAAAATTACCGCCTGATTCAAAAGATCGGCTTGACCGAGATTTACGAGCTCAATCCATAGACATATAGCCTGAAGCGGCCGCGGCCTTGGTTTCCAGTTTATGGTTTTGTCACTCGCGCAAAATATTCATTGTTCATCAGGAGAAAGAGTTCCGTGAGATTTCCCACCTCGGTAAAGCGCATCTGGCTGGCGTGCGCATAGCAGGCCATTCGCTTGAGTTTTTTTTCCTCCCTGATGTCAACCTTGAAATCCGGCGCCGCGGCCGGGCCGTGGTTGCGATAGGTCTGGAAGGACAAAAAGATCGGGTAAAACCATTCGGGAAAAACCGGGTAATACAGGACTTGCGCGTTGCTCCTGGTAAACGCCTGGGTGGCAACCTTACTGCAAGCCACATGATCCCAATGGCCGGTGATCCCGGCCGGGTCGTGGGTGATCACGATCTCGGCGCCGGTTCTGTCAATGACCTCCTTGATCTCGGCAATAACTTTTTCCGCATCCTGCTTTCCCAAAGTCCGGCTCGCATACTGAAACTGGATCACCTCCTCCGCCTGATAAACCGCGGCCGCGGTTTCCAGCTCCTGGACCCGGATCCGGCCGATATGATCCGGCGTGATCCCGAGCGCATCTTTGGCGCCGGAGGTCTGGTCAAAGGTCATACAGAGAATATGCAGATGCACGCGCGGGTCTTTGAGCGCCTTGAGCACGGCGCCTCCTCCGTAAATGCTCTCATCATCCTGGTGCGAAAAAACGGTCAGGATATCAATCCGGCCGTTTTCATCCGGCTTGACCTCGTCCAATAAATCTCCTTCGGGAATTTTCGCAAACGCCGAGAACGCGAAAAGAAATAAGGCATAAGCCAAAAATATTTTCTTCTTCATTGCCCCCTCCCGGTTCATTTCCCCTGGAAATCCGGCTTCCGCTTCTGGACGAACGCGGCAACCGCTTCCATCACATCCGCGGATTTCAGGATCAGGCAGTTGCGCGCCCCGGCAAAGGCAAGCCCGTCGCGGATGCTTTTATCTCTGGAGAAATTGATCACTTCCTTGGCGCCCTGGACCGCGAGCGGGGCAGCCGCGGCGATTTCTTCCGCCATTGCCCGCGCTCCGGCGAGGCAGGCTTCGCGGTCCAGATAGATTTCATTGATCAGGCCGATCCGGAGCGCGCGCTCCGCGTCAATATCTTTTCCGGTGAAAGCCAGCTCGCGGGTATGGCCCTGGCCGATGATCTGCGGGAGTCGGTTCAGGCTTCCCAGGTCCGCGATCATTCCCACCTTTGCTTCGCGCAGGGAAAATCTGGCGTCTTTGCTCGCAAGCCGAAGGTCGCAGGCCGCGATCAAGTCCAGGCCGCCTCCGATGCAAGCCCCATGAATCACCGCAATCACCGGTTTTTTGCCTTCCTCAATCACATTCAGCGATTCCTGGATCTCCAGCACCAGATGATACATTGTGTCCATTTCCGCAGTACCTTCCCTGCCCTGAAAAATACTTGCCGAGGCCACCAGGTCCAGGCCGGAGCTGAAATGTTTGCCGTTCCCGGCAAGGATCGCTACCCGGATTTCCGGATCGGCATTGATCCTCTGAAAAGCGTCCCTTAGCTCCGGCCAGAACTGCGGATTCATCGCGTTGCTCTTCTCGGGCCGATTCAGGAAAACTTCCGCCACCCGGGCCTTTTTCTCAAAAGTAATCACCGTATAATCCCCTGTCATCTTTGCTCACCTCTCAAATTTTTTCCTATTCTACCACCAGATCGTTTTTGATTTCATTTCCCGGCCCGGCCGCGTTGAGAGATTCAAAATAATCGGTAAGATATAAGAAAATCATTTCCGGGCAGAGGGACCAAAATGGAACAGAAAAATTTGAAACTGGTGTTTTTCGGGGCCGGCGCGATCGGGGGGTCAGTCGGGGGATGGATCGCGCCTCACCATCAGAACCTGGTTTTTTATGACCAGGGCCAAGTGGCTTTAGCCCTGAAAGAGAAAGGCCTGACCCTCTATTGCGGGGATGAGCCGGGCAAAAAGCAAAGCGTCAAGGCAAAAGTGATTGACGACCTGAGCCAGGCCCGGGATGCCGAGGTGGTGGTGATCTCGGTGAAAAATTACAGCCTGGAGCCGGTGGCGAAGCAGATCAAGGATAAGCTGGGAGATCGCGCGATCATTGTCTCGCTCGCCAACGGGGCAATCAACCAGAAGATTCTCCCGAAATATTTTTCCCGGATTATTTACTGCGTGATTGCGTATAATGCCTGGACCGACCAGCCGGGAATGGTCGGTTATCAAAAAAAGGGCCCGCTCATCTTCGGGACTCCGGACAATTCCTTGCAGGAGGAGATGAAAGCGGTCGCGGAGCTTTTCAATCTGGGCGTGGAGACCATCATCACGGACCATTTGCAGGACGCGGTCCATTGCAAGATCGTGATCAACCTGGCGAATTCCGCGACCACCCTGCTCGGACACGGCTTCCGGCAAATCTCGGCCCCGGATTTGTTCCAGGACATCCTGACCAACCTGGTTTATGAGGGCGTGCAAATCATTAAAGCCGCGGGATTCAAGGAATGCCGCCTGGGCGGAATGCCGTCCTGGAACATACTCTGGATCGCCAGGCATCTTCCCAAATTCGTGAGCCGGCCGATCTTTCAAAAGAATGTCCGGAAAATGGTGATCAGCTCAATGGCCCAGGATGTGATTCAGCGGAAAACCAAGGAGAACGAACTGGAATCACTCAACGGCTATATTATTCAACTCGCAGACCAGGCCGGAATCAAAGCCCCTTACAACCGCGCCATCTACCAGCTTTGCAAAAAAGAATTCGCCCAGCCGGATTTCCAGCCGATGGATGTCAAGGAAGTGTGGGAGAAGATCAAGGCAAAAGTATAAAGTTCTAAATTCATTATCGTGCGAGGGACTTCAGTCCCGACACCAGTTCAGCCAGTCAATTCCGGATACTTGCCATATCTCCGAGCCGCGTCCACCATCGCCAGATAGTTTTCCGGCTTACAGCCGGGATGGATGGAATTGGACGAGCTGATGATGTAGCCTCCGCCGGGAGCGGCAAGGGCAATGGTTTCTTTCACATTCTGCCGGACCTGTTCCGGCGTTCCGAACACAAGCAGGAAACTGCAATCTATATTTCCGAGGATACAGGCTCGTTTGCCGAACTCTTTCTTGATCTCTCCGATGTCCATACATTGGGGCTGGATGGGATGGATGCCGTCAAACCCGGCGTCCAGCAAAAATGGAACCAGAGGCGTGAGCTTGCCGTCCGAGTGCTTGACAATCTTTCCGCGGCATTTATGCGCGAACTCGCACAGCTCGCGATGATAGGGAAAAATAAATTCTTGGTAATGTTTCGGACTCATCAAGGGCCCGGGATTGTAAGCCAGATCGCCTTCCAGAACGATGAAATCCGCGCCTTTCCGGAACGCGCTTTCAATCAGCTCAAAGCAATAGTCAGTGGTCATCCTCGCGAGCGCGCGCGCCAACTCAGGATTGAGAAGGTAGTCCATCAGGAATTTTTCCATTGAGCCGCGCAAGGTCCAGCTCAGCTTGAAAGTGCCCGGCATATGATAAGCAATGGCGCGCTCCGGGAAGGCTTTGCGGAAAACCTCCAGCATCAAAAAGTCGGCGTCCTCGGATCTGCGCATCTGGAAGTTCTTCAGGTCTAAAGCATCCCGGATCGGGCCGTCAACCGGATAGGGCTCGCCAAAATCACTTAAATGATAAACCACCCCCAGCGCGTCTTTCATATGCTCCTGATCCAGTCGGGTTCTCGGCGCCAGCGAAATCGCCGTGACCCCATCCAGGTCCAAGCCTTTCACCAGCGCCATCAATCCGCCGATCAGCCGGAACTTTTCCTCCGATGTCATATCCATAATCAGCTTGGGCTTCGGCAACTCCGCCTCGGCGATAAAATGTTTGGCGATCCCGATGATGCTCGGCTCGTTATAAGCCATCTCCCAGATCGGCACCAGGTCAGGCACTCCCCTTTGCAACGCAATCATTATTCTTTCTTTCCCGTTCATTTTTTCCTTTTGGCCCGCGATTTTTCCCCGCAAGCATTTAATAATATCTTCCTCATCAATTTACCATAACCGCGTTTTGCTACCAAGCCGGGAATGGTAAAATAGGGCCGGGAAAAGTTTTTCCAAAAAGGGGGTAAACCAATGAGGCGGGTTATGGTGTCTTTAATCGCGTTCCTGATCGCGGGCTCGGCATTGGGGCAGGAACTGTCATTGACTCCGGGCGTGACATTTTCCGGGGCGCCCACTTATATCAGCCAATTTCCCGAGGCCTTCCGCGACAACGGCGGCCCGTTGAGTCCGTATGGGAGCCATATCGGACTCAAGGCAGATGTTGAGAGCAAGGCGTTCGCCGGGGTGCTTCATTTCGCCTGCGCCACCGGGAAGAATGTGCTGGACTATTCGCGCACCGGCTTATTCGCAATCAGCTCCATCAGCTTCAAAAAAAACGGCGAGTTGGTGAGCCAGGCCGATCAGCGCAAGATTCAATTCGCCTATTACGGCTGGCAGGAGCAGGCGGAGTTCAAGGATTTTTCCGCGCTCGCTTATGTGCATTTCCTGGGATTGGACCAATATGTGATCAGCGTCCGGGTGGAGAATAAATCCGGGAAAGACCTTAAGCTTTTCCCGCTCCTGAACCTGAGCAAAAAGGGCAAGAGTTTTTCTTTCCAGAAATCAAACCCGGCTGATCCCGCGGTGTTCAAATTTACCGTCCAGCCCACCACCACTACCGGGGAAAATTATCTCGCGCTGGCCGCAAATAATTTGGGTGGAATTTCACTGGCGCCGGTTCGCGGCGGTTTTGAGGGCGGCGGGCAAGAGTTGAATCTGGCTCCTGGCGAGCGCAAATGGTTCAGCTATATTTTCGGATACGAGCCGGACAGCGCGGAACAGGCGCAAGCCCTGGTCGCGGAAGCCGGAAAGGATTTCCAGTCCGCGGAATCGGCTTGGGAGAAAATGATTTCCGAGACCGATCAATTTTTCAATTCTTTGCCCCGGCCGCACCTGAATTTGGGCAAGAAAGAATATCTGGAGCTGTATCTGATGGCCGCGACCGCTCTGGACAATGCGCTGTATGCCCCGCGCGGGAATATGAAATACTGGGGCTGTGTTCCGACCAAGGTCCATTACAACTGGTTCTGGCTCTGGGACTCGGGCTTTGAGGCGCTGGGCTATTCCGAGTTCAAGCCGGAGATGGCGCGGGAGGTGATCCAGGCGATTTTCCAGGCGCAGCGCAATGACGGGTATATCGCGCATATGGAGGATGAGCGGGCCAAACCGATCACGCCGCATTCCCAGTCGCCGGTGTTCGGGTACAGCGGGGTCCAGATCCTTGAGCGCTACCCCGAGGACCCGGGGTCAATGCAGTTTAAAAAGGAGATGTATGAGAAGGGTAAACTTTATCTGGATTGGTGGAAACGGGCGCGGGATCAGAATCATAACGGCTTGTTTGAATATTTGAGCCAGGACGAGGGCGGGTGGGACAATTCGCCGCGGATGAACTATGTGGCGCCGGGGCCTTTCATCAACTATGTCGGATCGCTGGGCGAGGTGATCGCGTTCAAGCTGAGGCCTTTGGACAACGCGGACCTGAACCCGTGGGTGTATTTTTATTATGAGGCGATGGCGAAATGGGCGGACGATTTGGGGAAGCCCGAGGAGGCGAAGGATTGGCGCGCCGAGGCGAATGCGCTTGCCGCGAAAACCGACGAGATTTTGTGGGATGCGGAATGCGGCTGCTGGCTGGACACTTACGGCAGAAAAGGGAATTACACTCACTTCAAGGTGCTCACGCCCGCGATCTGGTTCCCGGCCTTTGCCGGGGCCACTTTGGACGAGCAAAAAGCCAGGACCGTGATTGAAAAACATCTGCTGAACCCGGCGGAATTTTTCGGCAAGTATCCGATCCCGGTGGTTGCTTATAATGATAAATATTTTGACAATTCCATACCCGGATGGAAGAGCAGGATCTGGATGTTCTCGGCATACTCGGCGCTGGAAACCCTGTTCAAGTTCGGTTACGAGACGGAAGCCGCGGAATTGCGCGAGCGTCTCCTTTCAATGATGGCCGACCAGGGCGGGATGAAGGGCATCTTTGAAACCTACGATCCCATTACCGGCAGTTACCTGAACCAGAAACCCACCAGCGGCTATGCCTCAATCCAGTTCGGCTGGAGCTCGGCCTTTACTATGGAGATGATCCTGGAGCGGTATCAGCGCCAGCGGTTTATTTTTGACCGTGACTCCCGGATCCAGGGATTCATCAGAGAGGCGCAGGATTTTTCCAGCCGCTCTGATTTCTACCGGATCAAGGCCGGGCTCGCGGTTCCCAAACTGGAATTGCAAAGCGCGGACGGATCGCCTTTGCTCAAGGCAAAATCCATCAAGCTGAAGCTGACCGATCCTTATCAGGAGCTCAAGGAAAAATCTTTTCAAGTCTGGATCAAGGGCAAGCCCGATCAGATGGATTTGGAACGGGAGTATCAGATCAAGCTGGATTAGATTAGGATGCAGACCCTTAACCTGATCAAACTGATTTTGATCTATCTGATCTTTTTCCTGATCGGAGGAATTCCCTTCGGCCTGATCCTGGCCAAACTAAAAAAAGTTGACCTCAGAAAAATCGGCTCCGGGAATATCGGCGCCACCAATGTCTATCGCGCGCTCGGATTGAGATCCGCGGTCTTGGTGTTCGCGCTGGACGGCTTGAAAGGCGCGGCGCCGGCGCTGATCTGCCAGTGGCTGTTCGGCAAGGGCATCCTGGTCGGCATTGCCGGACTGGTTGCGGTCCTGGGTCAGATCCTGTCTCCGTATCTGAAATTCAAAGGCGGCAAGGGAGTGGCAACCGGGTTCGGCGCAATGGCGGCGATCACTCCGCTTCCCGCCTTGCTCAGCCTGGGGATCTGGATTTTGATTCTGGCCTGGTCAAAGATTCCCGGCCTGGCCAGCATCATTGCCGCAATCTCGCTCCCGCTCTTGATCCTGGCCTTGAAACCGGACGCCTGGATTTTATATACTTCGCTCGCGATTGTAATTGCGGTGATTCTGTCGCATTATTCCAACATCAGCCGGCTTTTGCAGGGGAAAGAAAAACCGATTCGCGGTTCAAGGCAATGAGACCATTTCTTGTCCGGGTTTGAAAATTCGGATATGATATTTCTATGGGCAACGACCTGGAAGAGAGGATAGGTTATGAATAAAGAAACAGTCAACCTGACCAGGGAATATGCGAAAATCCTGCGCGAAAAACTGGGCGAACGGATCAGGGAGATTGTTCTTTTCGGCTCCCGGGCGCGGGGCGCCCCAAGCCGGGATTCCGACTATGATGTGCTGGTAGTTGTGGACCAACGCACCAAAGAGGTGAGGGAAGCTGTTCTTGATGCGGATGTGGAGATGATGGATCGGCACAGTGCGTTATTTGCGCCATTGATCTATGGAGAACAAGAGTGGCGGAAAATACAGGGCTTTCCGCTCGCCTGGAACATCAGCCGGGAAGGCATCAGGCTATGACCAAATACCAGCCCTCCCCTGAAGTTCTCCAGGCAATGTTCAACAAATCACTTGTGAAAATCGCTTCCGCTCGCATAGATCTGAAGGAGGGCTTATTTGACGATGCCGCATCCCGGGCGTATTACGCGGCTTTTCACGCCATTTCCGCGGTCTTGGCCCAGCGCGGCCGGACTTTTTCCTCGCACGGCCAATTGCTGGGCGCATTTAACCGGGAATTTGTAAAGACCAACGAATTTCCCCCGGATACCTATCGCAGGCTGCAAAGGCTTTTTGAAGATCGCCAGACCGGAGATTACGATTGGGCCGCGCAGATTGACGAGGAAACCGCGAAACAGGATCTGGAAGATGCTGAGCAAATAATTGAACTCTGCCGTAAATACCTGGAAAAAGCCACGGGGCAATCGTTTAGCCAGAAATAACCATGCCGGTCGCTCTTGCTTGAACCAGCATGAAATTTACAGCCCGATTTCAAAGGAGGACTGATGAAAAAGAAAATAAATCGGAGAGAATTTGCCAGAAATTCCGCCTTGACCGCCGCGACACTGCTCTCTTCTCAATTCAAATCTTCCCGCGCGTTTGCCAAAAAGCCGGGGATCGCGCCGATCCCGATCCCGGACGAGCCGGTGACCAAAGAAGATTATCTGGCGCTGAAGGCTGAGGCGGAAAAAACTTTCGCGGCCAACCGGATGACCTTGCAAGGATATACTTTTCATGTGCCCGCGATCGGGACCTATCCGTCCCTATTTGCCTGGGACTCGGGCTGGCACACCATTGGAATGAACCGGATTGATCCGAAAATCGCGGCGTCCGAGGTTGAGTTTTTGATGCTCCAGCAAAGGCCGGACGGAAGAGTACCGCATGAGGTTCAGTTCCAGGAGATCAATCCCAAGCCCGACATCTACCACACCCTGGGAAATGCGCTGAGCAAAGACCAGTTCCAGGGGCCGGTCTCGGTCCAGGTTGACCCGCCCAGCTTCATCATCTCGGCCGAGAAGATTTATCAGAACACCAACGACCGCGCCTGGCTAGAGCGCCTGCTCCCGCGGTTTGAAAGGGCGATCCAGTATCTCACGGTCACGCGCGACCTGTTCAAGACCGGCCTGCCCAGCATCATTCATCCATGGGAATCCGGGACCGATTCCTCCCCGGCTTATGATCAGATGATTAAACTGGATTACAGTTCTCCGCTCGGCGGTCCCCAGCGGATGCTCCTTTATCCCGCGATGTTCACCCGGCAGAAAAAACTCGGCTACGACCTTGAGAAAATCGCGGCCGCCAATGAATTTATCGTGGAAGATATGAATGTGATCGCGATCACGATCCGGGCGGTGACCGCGGTGAGCCGGTTGTTTGAACAAGTCGGAGATAAACCAAAAGCGGAGCAGTATAGAAATCAGGCGAAGCAGATGACCGAGACCATTCGGAAAATCCATTGGGACGACTCGGCCGGCTTGTTCTGGTCCCGCTATGACCTGAAAGAGCCCAAGTTGGCCAAGCGCACCACCTGCGCGTCAATGTTGCCGCTGATGAGCGAACATCTTCCCAAAGACCAGGCGGAGCGGATCGTGAAAGAGCACTTTGCCAATCCAAACGAGTTCTGGCTCGCCTACCTGGTCAGCTTCAACGCCAAGGACGAGCTGGACCAGGAAAAGGTTTATTGGGAGGACCGTCTGCTCTGGCGCGGCTACTGTATCTGGACCAATATGAACTGGATGATCTGCGAGGGACTGCTCACGCACGGCTATATAGATCTGGCGCGCGAGCTGACCCGCAGAACCGCCAAGATGATCTTAAACCAGGGCTTCTGGGAATATTACGACTGCCGGACCGGCCAGGGCAAAAACGCGCATCCCTTCAACTGGCCCGGAGTGGTCCTGGATATGATTCATCTCACCTGGCCCGAGGCGGTCGCATAAGCCGGTGAACGGTTTCCTCCCAGCGAGTTTTCAAATCTCAGGCTCTGACCCCGATTATTCACGCGATTTCAATTGCTTGCCAAAATCTTGCTTTGGACGCACCAATCCTGTTAAAATGCTTTCGTTGTTTCAAGGGCAAATATTTTTTTGCCCAGGCGCTGGAGCAATGAAGTAGAGACGAGGTTGAGTCTGGGTTAATCGTGCTTGCTGGCAGATCTGCCGTTCCGAAGTTTAGAAGTTTAGAAGTTCCGAAGTTTGAACACGGAACACGAAACCCGAAACACGGAACCGGCGACTGCGTCGCCTCCTCCAGCTCGCGCTGAAATTTACCCACGCAAGCCCCGAAATTATTTTAAACACAACGACTCAACGATCACAAAGAATCCATAATTTCGTCGTGTTCTTCGTGTCCGTCGTGTTTAAATTCTTCCTGGGTGAAGGCCTCCGGCCTTCCCGTGGGACGCATCTATGAAAGAACCATTATAGTCGGTGCCGGGGGCTCCGGTAATTAGGCATTTCGCCTTCCGCTTACGCACTGTTGAGGCCCATGCCGGCTCGCTGTCCTGCATCCAACCCGCGCTCAAGATCCCTCGTTGGCTGCTGTGTGTCGTTGCTGAATCTAATGACTGGCAGATGCCAGGTTCTCGCGTGCCATTGTTTCTGTGAGCTTCAAAAATGTAAGGGCGTATTGCTATACGCCCCTACTCTTGTTGAAATCCGATCACATGGGTTGAATGGGTCTTTCCCCTACTATTGTGGGGATTGAACTATGATGTAGAAAGAGCTGTTTCCAAGTTTCGCCGTTTCTCAGTTTCTGAGTTTGAACTCCGAAACTTTAAAACTTCAAAACTTAGGAACCTTCGCGTTCCGAGAACGCGAGGTCCCCCTATATATACGAAATTTGTTCCTTTTTAATAATCGCCCAACTATTTGATTTT
>Ga0315277_10000853_pt1 | contig 46501 bp, 52 predicted proteins | sample YL17G05_15_MG_FD_203695 | JGI IMG/M metagenome (GOLD analysis project Ga0315277, IMG submission 203695) | Sediment microbial communities from Yellowstone Lake, YNP, Wyoming, USA - YL17G05_15 | ecosystem: Environmental > Aquatic > Freshwater > Lake > Sediment | place: USA: Wyoming | collected... | reverse complement strand
CGGCAGAACCCATGCAGGTCATCCCGCTCGCGGGGTGACACGAAGCGTATGAGCCAGCCCGCCGTCGGTCGGAGGCTATCTCGAGGCAAGCTCGGGATCTCACTGCTCGGTCACCCTGACACTGACGGAAGCGTAGGGGAAGCCGCTAGCTCGCGTCGGCGAACTCGTAGAGGTGCCCGCCGTCCCACTCGGCCGGCGGGTGCTCCTCGATCAGATCGATGAACACTTTCGCGATCTCGGGGTCGAACTGGGTGCCGGCCCCGGTGCGGATCTCGCCGAGCGCGCGATCCACGTCCATCGCGCGGCGGTATGGCCGGTCGCTCGTCATCGCGTCGAAGGAGTCGGCGACCGAGAAGATCCGGGCCGGGAGAGGGATGTCCTCACCGCGGAGCCGGTCTGGGTATCCACTGCCGTCGAAGCGCTCGTGGTGGTGCCGCACGATCTGAGCGGCATCGGCGAGGAACCGCATCGGCTCGACGATCTGCGCGCCGACGGACGGGTGGGTCCGCATGACCTCCCATTCGCGATCGGTGAGTGGTCCCGGCTTCCAGAGGATCGTCTCGGGTATGCCGACCTTGCCGATGTCGTGCAGGAAGAACCCGTATCCAAGCTCCGGCCTCGCCGCGACCTCGGCGTCCACGAGCTTGGCGAGCGCGAGGCCGTAGTCCCGCGTTCGGTCGAGATGCCCACGCGTCGTGCTGTCCTTCGCCTCCACGATCTGAGCAAGGCTCTTCATCGTGGCGACATAGGTCTCCTGGAGGCTCTCGAGGGCGCTCCGCAGCGCGGCGCTGCGCTGGCGCTCGAGGTGATAGAGCTCGCCCAGCTCGCGCGCGAACACGATGAGCTGCTGGCGTACCGTGGGCAGCTCGGGGTCTTCGAACTCCCCGGGACTGCTCCGGGCCGAGTAGGTGTCCGTCTTCATCGGGGGCCGCACCTTATCGCACCGATCGGACCTGGGTGCGAAGTCAGCCAATCAATTCCGAAGGGCCGAGTCCATAGGGCCGACGGCCCAAAACGGCCTCATCCAGCCTCATCCCCCGGGTCTTGTTCGGCCTCGGCTAGACGTCGTCGGGGTCTCCCCCAAGCGGGCCACACGGCCCGGCCCCTGCACGGCCCGCATTCACGACAGGACCTGGGTCGGATCCTCCTTGTAGCGGCGCTTCAGCTCGTCCTGGAGCCGGTCGAGCGCGGCGATGACCTCGGCACGCGTCTGGGAGACCTCGTGCTCCTCCGCGACCAAGAGGTCGACCGCCCGCGCGAGCTGCTCGTCGTCCAGCGCGCTCGGGTCCGAGATGCCGGCGTCGCTCACGAGGCGCTCGAGCCGCCGGCGGGCCAGCAGCACCTCCTCTTCGGGTATCCCAACCTTCACGGCCTCGCCCCGCGACGGCCCTTGGCCCCCGGAGGACAGGATCGTCGCCAGTCGCTCGACGAGCGGTCCCTGCTCGCCGCGGCCGCTGCGGCGAGCGATCTCGGCCCGGAGGATCTCCGCCCGCCCCTGCACGAGACGGCGGAGGAACGAGAGGTACTCGCGCTCGGCCAGGCAGTCGTCGCGGCGGCGGCGGAGGTCCTCGAGGGAAAGACCCGAGAGCCCCTCCACGAATTCGGGTCGCCGGATGCGGTCGATGCGTCGGTTCCCCGTGGACCCAGCCACGCGCGCTCCTTCGGGCGATCGGACATCCGCATCGTAGCGCGGGCGGTGCGCCCGCGCGCTCAGCAGACGGCCAGCAGGGCCTGGTAGGGATCGACGGCCCCGCCGCCGCCGGGGTGGTACTCGAAGTGCAGGTGGTTCACGTTCGTGTCGCCCGTCGAGCCGACGTACCCGATCGTGGTCCCGACCGAGACCTGGCCGCTGGCTCCGTAGCTCGACATGTGCGCGTAGTACGTCCAGTCGCCGCCGGGCCCGTAGACGATGACCGCGTTCCCGCCGAGCGTGTTGGGCGTGCGCACCGCGTTCCCGGGCTGCACGGCGACGATCGGCGTGCCGTACGCCGCGATCAGGTCAATCCCCTCGTGGGAGCGCCCGCCCGGCCGCGGCCACCCGAAGGAGTCGACGAACGAGTTCGGCCCGGCGACGGGGCACACCGCGATCGCGGCGCCCGGATGCGGATCCTGGCCGAGCAGGTCGAGCTGCTTCTGGGCGGCGAGCTCCTTCTTGTACTGCTGCGTGAGCTCGTCGTACTTCCGCTGGGCCGCGGTGGCGTCCGCCGCGGCCGCCTGCTCCTGCTGGTGTAGAAGCGCGGCGTCATCGGCCTGCTTCTGCGAGAGGGTCGCAAGGTCCGCCTGACGCCGCTGCAGCTCCTCCTCGGCCACCCGCTTCTCCGTCACGAGATCGCTGTCGCTCTGGACGATGCTGCCGAGGAACTCAAGGCGGTCGGAGAACTCCGTGAACGAGCCGGAGGACAGGAGCACGTCGATCGTGCTCGCCGGCCCGTTCTCGAACGCGACGACGGCGCGTTTCTGCAGGCGCTGCTCAAGGACGTCGATCCGGCCTTGCATCTGCCGGATCGCCGACTTCGTCGCCGTGATCTCGGCCCCGGTCTGCGCGAGCTCGCTGATCGCCTGCTGCCACGCGGCGGTCGCCCGGTCGAGCTGCGCCTGGGCGTCGGCGAGCTGCTGCTTGGCCTCCTCGAGCTGGCCCTTCGTGTCGGCGAGCGCGGGAGGAACCGCGAACAGCCCAACGACGAGGGCAAGAGCGAGGAAGGCTCGGAGCGCGGTCCTGGGTGCGGTCGTCGGGGGCCTCCTCCGGTCGGGCGGCACCGCCTCAGGCATGTCGGCCGAGGCTACCAAAGGCCCAAAGGTCGGGCAACCGGGGGAGTTGCGTCGCAACGCACCCCGGCTTCGACTACGCGGAGGACCTCCGCATGGCCTCGATGAGGATACCGGCGACCTCCGGCCGCGAGAACTCCCGCGGCGGCCGCTCGCCGTTCCGCAGCATCTCGCGGACCTTCGTGCCGGAGAGCGACACCCGGTCCTCCTCGCCGTGCGGGCAGGTCTTCGGTGAGCCCATGCCCTCACACCGGTTGCACCAGAACGAGTGCTCGAACATGAGCGGCGTGATCCCGAGCTCGCCGGGCTCGAGCTCGTCGAAGATCTTCTGCGCGTCGTAGGTGCCGTAGTAGCTGCCGACGCCGGCGTGGTCGCGGCCGACGATGAAGTGCGTGCAGCCGTAATTCTTCCGGCAGATCGCGTGCCAGATCGCCTCCTTCGGCCCTGCGTAGCGCATCGCCGCCGGGAAGATGCTGATCACGGCGCGATCCTTCGGGTAGTAGCCGTCGAACAGCACCTCGTAGCAGCGCATCCGCACGTCGGCCGGCACGTCGTCGCCCTTCGTCGCGCCCATCAGCGGGTGCACGAGCAGGCCGTCGACGATCTCGAGCGCGCACTTCTGGATGTACTCGTGCGCGCGGTGGATCGGGTTGCGTGTCTGGAAGCCGACGACGCGGCGCCAGCCGCGTCTCGCGAACTCGGCGCGCGTCTGGGCGGGCGTAAGACGGTACTTCTGGAACGCATGGTGTTCGGGCAGCCGGATGGTCCTGACCTCGCCGGCCACGCACCAGTCGCCTGCCTCGTGGAGCGCCCTCACGCCGGGGTGATCGAGGTCCTCCGTCCGGAACACGCCGAGCGCCTCCTTCTGCCGGTCGCGCTTGAAGACCCCCGCGACCTCGAGCACTGCGAGCGGGCGGCCGCTCTGGCCCGACATGAGTGTGACGGCATCCGCACCGCCGATCCGCTTCATCTCGTCGTCCGAGAGCGAGAGCGTGACCGGGATCGACCACACGAGCCCGTTCGTGAGGTGCATCGTCTCGAGGATCGCGTGGTACTCCTTCTCGCCCTGGAAACCGGTGAGCGGCGAGAGGGCGCCGACGGCGAGCATCTCGAGGTCGGAGAGCTCACGGTCGTTGACCTTGATCTTCGGGTGGTGCTCGGCTTCCTGGGCGAGCTTCTCGGCCTCGTGGCTTTCGACGATCAGGTTGACGAGCGTCCCACCGTGGGGCGCGATGGTCTCGTTCCGTGGCATGTGTTCCCTTTCGTTGCAGGTAGAAGGCCCTTCCGGCACCCAAGCATAGCGGCCCGGCGAGAGCGCCCGACCGGCCCCGCGGCTATACTCCGGGTCGTCTCCCACGACAAGGCGGCCCCATGCAGACGCTGCTCGCTGAAGACACCCTCGCGGAGCTCAACGAGCGCTTCGAGTCCGCCGCGCCCCAGGAGATCGTGCGCTGGGCGCTGGAGGGGTCGGGACTCGAGCGCGTCGCGATCGCCTCGGCGTTCCAGGCTGAGGGCACGTGCGTGATGCACATGGCCTCTCTGATCCGGCCCGACGTGCCGATCCTGTTCCTCGAGACCGGCTTCCATTTCGCCGAGACGCTCGCGTTCAAGGAGCAGCTCACGGACCTCCTCGGGCTCTCCGTCGTCGACCTCGTCGGCGAGCACACCGTCGAGTCGCAGGAAGCCGCCTACGGTCGCCGGCTGTACGAGCGCGACCCGACGCTCTGCTGCGACATCAACAAGGTGCGCCCGATGTTCGAGGCGCTCCGCGGCCTCGACGCCTGGATCACCGCGTTCCGCCGCGACTCCTCGCCGACGCGCGCCGGCGCGCCGATCGTGCAGCAGTACGAGCTCGAGCCGGGCCGCTTCATCGTGAAGGTGAACCCGGTCGTGAACTGGACGCGCCGCGACACGTGGGACTATCTGCAGGCGAACGACCTCCCTCACAACCCGCTCTACGACTTCGGCTACGCCTCGATCGGCTGCGCGCCGTGCACACGCGCCCACTTCAACAGCGAACCGGAGCGCGCCGGCCGCTGGGCCGGGTTCTCGAAGTGGGAGTGCGGGATCCACGAGCGCGAGGCAGCCCAGCAGCCCACCGCCTAGCTCGGCGAGCCGCGGCTAGGCCAGCACCCAGATCGCGTCGCGCGCGAGCTCGACCGACAGCTCCGTGCGGTCCTGCATCGCGTCGCCGTCGACCTGCACGGGGAACGGCGTGTCGGACGAGATCTCCACGCGCGACGCGTTGTGCCAGTAGTCGATGTCGCGACCCTTCACGTGCCGCGCCGAGCCGAACAGCTGCAGCGCGATCCGCGCCACACGCCGCCGCGGCAGCCTGCGCGCCGAGAGCACGTCGAGGCCCGAGTCGAGGGACGCCTCGGGCGTCACGTGGAGACCGCGGTCCCGGTAGTACGTGTACGGGTCGGTCCGGCCCACCATCACCGACAGCGACTCCGTCGGCTCGCCGCCGTCGACGCTGACCTCCATGTCGGCCGCCCGGCCCGCGTAGCTCGCGACCAGCTCCCATGCCACCGAGCGGAACGCCGCGCGCTCGAAGGCAGACTTGCTCTTCGGGAACCTCGCCTCGAGCCGCTTCATCGCGGCCGCGTCGACCCCGGCGCCGCAGTTCACCGCGAAGTACCGCCCGTCGGCCCTGCCGAGGTGGAGCTTGCGCGCTCTGCCCTCGAGGGCCCGCGCGATCAGCACGCCGGTCGCATCCACGAGGTCCAGCGGCATCCCGAGCGCACGCGCGAGGATGTTCGTTGCGCCGCCGGGAAGCACGCCGAGCGCGACCTCGGTGCCGGCGAGACCGTTCACCGCCTCATTGATCGTCCCGTCGCCGGAGAACACGACGACGAGGTCGACCCCGTCCGTCACCGCCTGGTGTGCGACCTCCGTCGCGTGCCCGCGCTCGATCGTCTCGAGGACCTCGAGCCTGAAGTCGGCCGAGAGGGCCCGCTCGATCACCGCGAGGGTCGGGCGCGAGACGGTGCGCGCGACCGGGTTCACGACGAGCAGGACCCGGTGGAACCTGCGGACGGAGAGCATGGGGTCGCAAGTATCCCAGCCCGGCAAAGGAAGCTCCCGGGGCGCTACCCGCCGGCGACCGGGGCGCTACCCGCCGGCGACCGGTGGAAGTAGCGCGATCTCCTCGGTGCCGGCGAGCGGCGTCGTCCCGACAGCGCGCTCTCCATCCACGACGACCGAGCCGGCCCGCGCGATGTCCGCGAAGGGCTCGCCGAACCGCTCGGACAGGTCGGCGACCACCTCGTCCACGGTCGCCCCCTCGGCCTCGACGACGGAGGCACCGGCGAGCTCTCGCAGGGCGGCGAACAGGCGCACGCGGACGGTCGGCATCGCAGGTCAAGGGTACCGTTCGGGCCTTCCGGCCGTCGCCCTCACCCCTCCGGCTGCTACCCTCGGTCGGGTCGTGGCAAGCATCCTCCTCCTCACCGACCGCTTCCCCGAGGAAGCCCTCCCCGCGCTCGGGACCGCGGGCTTGGACGTCAAGACCGAGCCGCTGTCCGTCGCCGCGCTTGCCGACGTCCTCGCGCTCTCGCCGGGCGTCGTCCTCGTCGACGCCGCGGAGAACCCCGGCCAGGGCCACGCCGTCCTGAAAGCGCTCCGGGATCGCGACGCCCGGACCCCGTCCGTCGCGATCGTCGAGCGCCGCGACCTCGAGCGCCTACCGTGGGACCGTGTCGCCGACGAGTTCCTCTACCCGTCCTCCCCCGAGGCCGAGATCCGCCTGCGCCTGTCGATGCTCCGCCGCCGGGCCGGGACCGGCGAGGGCAGCACGATCCGCCTCGGGCCGATGACGCTAGACGTGGACACCTATGAGGTCGCCGTCGCCGGACGACGCCTAGACCTCACGTACAAGGAGTTCCAGCTGCTCCGCTACCTCGCCTCGCGGCGGGGTCGAGTGTTCACGCGACCCGCGCTCCTGCGCGAGGTGTGGGGCTACGGCTTCTACGGAGGCACCCGGACCGTGGACGTGCACATCCGGCGCCTGCGCTCGAAGCTCGGGCCCGAGCACGAGCACCTCATCGAGACGGTCCGCGGCGTCGGCTACCGCGCCGCCGATCTCTAGGCGCGCGGCGACACGGGGGCGTGGCATCGCGCCGTATCCTGCGGCCATGAGGCCGACGCTCCCATCGATCGACCGGTACGGCGCGATGCGAAGAGGAGACTCCCGATGACGACCTTGAACGACCCCCAGACTGCCACCCAGGAGACCGCCGAGGCGATCGCGCTCGTCGAGCGGTACTCGGCGCACAACTACCACCCGCTCCCCGTCGTGGTCTCGAGCGCCGAGGGTGCCTGGGTCACCGACGTCGAGGGCAAGCGGTACCTCGACATGCTCGCCGCGTACTCTGCGCTGAACTTCGGCCACCGGCACCCGGCGCTCGTGAAGGCCGCCTGCGACCAGATGCAGAAGCTCACGCTCACGAGTCGCGCATTCCACAACGATCAGTTCGGGCCGTTCGCGGAGGAGCTCGCCGACCTGTGCGGCATGGAGATGACCCTGCCGATGAACACCGGCGCCGAGGGCGTCGAGACGGCGGTCAAGACCGCGCGCAAGTGGGGCTACGAGGTAAAGGGCGTCGCCGAGGGCCGCGCGAAGATCATCACCTGCTCGGGCAACTTCCACGGGCGCACGACGACGATCGTCAGCTTCTCGACCGACCCAAGCGCGAGGAACGGCTTCGGGCCGTTCACGCCGGGGTTCGTGACCGTGCCGTACGGGGACGCCGAGGCCCTCGCGGCCGCGTTCGACGAGGACGTCGTGGCGTTCCTCGTCGAGCCGATCCAGGGCGAGGCCGGCGTCATCGTGCCGCCCGAGGGCTACCTGCGCGCGGCGCGCGAGCTCTGCACGCAGAACCACGCACTGCTGATCGCCGATGAGATCCAGTCCGGCCTCGGGCGCACCGGCCCGACGTTCGCGTGCGAGCACGAGGGCGTCGTGCCCGACATCTACATCCTCGGCAAGGCGCTCGGTGGCGGGATCATGCCGCTGTCGGCCGTCGTTTCGCGGCGCGACGTGCTCGGCGTGTTCAAGCCCGGCCAGCACGGCAGCACGTTCGGCGGCAATCCGCTCGCCTGCGCGATCGGCCGCGAGGTCATCCGGATCCTTAAGACCGGCGAATACCAGGAGCGCTCGAAGATCCTCGGCGACCACCTGCTGAAGAGCCTCCGCGAGGCCGGGCTGCCGGCCGTCGTCGAGGTCCGCGGTCGCGGCCTGTGGGCCGGCATCGAGATCAGGCCCGAGGTTGGCCCCGCACGCGGCCACTGTGAGACGCTGCTCGGGCGCGGCATCCTCGTGAAGGACACGCACGACACCACGATCCGGCTCGCGCCGCCGCTCGTCGTGTCCAAGGAGGACATCGACTGGGCGCTCGAGCGCATCGTCGGCGTCCTGGCGGAAGCCGGCGTCTGAGCCCCGCCCGGGTCGGCCTTGCTCGTAGGGCCCCCGGGCACGCCCCTCGCGCCCGCGTCAAGCCGAGCGGCGGCCGAACGCGACCGCGAGCAGCACGAACACCGGCGTCGCGACCGCGAGCAGGAACAGGGAGCTCCACGCAGCGCTCGGCAGCGCGTCTGTGTCCCCCGCGACGAAGACGCTGAACACGAGGACGATCGCGAGCAGCGCAACGTACCCACCGGCGGCCGTGACCGCGACGTGCCTGAGCAGGAGGCGAAGGTCGGCCAGCGACCGGACGGCCCGCGAGCGCGGCGGGCGCGGCGCCGGTCGGCGCGCCGCGTACAGGGCCGCCGCCGTGCAGAACGCGAACCCGGCGAGGACCGGCGCCACGACCTGCCGGAGGATCACAGCCGGCTCCGCATGAAGAACTCCCAGCCGCGGATGAACAGGTGCCATCCGAGCCACAGCCACAGACCGAAGAGCACCCAACGCCCGAGGATCGGCTTCGTGAGGGCTCGAAGCATGTCCGACATCGTCGGCCAGCCGGAGCTCGCGGCCATGCCGATCCCCTGCCAGGTGAACAGGACGCCGAAGATCACGATCCAACCGCCGACGGCAACCGCGCGCATCGCAGGCTTCCTCTCCTCGTCCACGGCGCCAGCCTACCTCCGGTGCCCGAGGAGGCGGCGAGAATGTAACGCTGGCGTAACAGCACCCGGCCCCCGGTCCGCTAGGCTCCGGCCATGACACTCACAGCAGAAGCTGAGTACGTGCTGCGCACCGTCGAGGAGCGCGGCATCCGGTTCATCCGGCTCTGGTTCACCGACGTCCTGGGGTTCCTGAAAAGCGTCACGATCACCTCGCAGGAGCTCGAGGGCGCGCTCGCCGAAGGGATGGGCTTCGACGGTTCGTCGATCGACGGGTTCTCGAGGATCCAGGAGTCCGACATGGTCGTCGCGCCCGACCCTTCCACCTTCCAGCTGATCCCGTGGAAGACCGAGGCGCAGGTCGCGCGCATGTTCTGCGACGTCCTGAACCCCGACGGCACGCCGTTCGAGGGCGACCCGCGGCATGTGCTGAAACGCCAGCTGAGGCGTGCCCTGGACCTCGGCTACACGTTCTACGTCGGGCCGGAGCTCGAGTACTTCTACTTCCGGAGCCTCGACGATCCGAAGTTCCTGGACCAGAGCGGGTACTTCGACGAGACGCCGCTCGACGTCGCCACCGACTGGCGCAAGCGCACCGTCACGTACCTCGAGTCGATGGGGATCCCCGTCGAGTACGTTCACCACGAGGTCGCGCCCAGCCAGCACGAGATCGACCTGCGCTACACCGACGCTCTCACGATGGCCGATAACGTCATGACGTACCGGCTCACCGTGAAGGAGGTCGCGCAGGAGTTCGGGATCTACGCGACGTTCATGCCGAAGCCGAAGGCCGGCGTGAACGGCAGCGGGATGCACACGCACCAGTCGTTGTTCGCCGGCGACCGCAACGCGTTCTTCGACGCCAGCGACGAATACGCCCTGTCGAAGGTCGCGAAGCAGTACATCGCCGGGATCCTGCGCCACGCGCCGGAGATCACGCTCGTCACGAACCAGTGGGTGAACTCCTACAAGCGACTCGTGCCGGGGTACGAAGCGCCCGTGTACGTGTGCTGGGCGCGGCGGAACCGCAGCGCGCTCGTGCGCGTGCCGACGCACAAGCTGGGCAAGGAGGCCGCGACCCGGATCGAGTACCGCTCGCCGGACCCGGCGTGCAACCCGTACCTCGCGTTCGCGGCCATGCTGGCAGCCGGCCTCGCCGGGATCGAGGGCGACTACGAGCTGCCACCGGAAGCCTCGAACAACATCTACCAGATGACCGAGGAGGAGCGGCGGGCGACCGGCATCCGTTCCCTGCCCGAGAACCTGGTCGAGGCGATCCACCTCGCGGCGGATTCGAAGGTGGTCCGGGAGGCGCTCGGCGACCACGTCCACGAGTTCCTCATCCGCAACAAGCGGGAGGAGTGGGACGGGTACAAGTCCTACGTGACGCCGTATGAGCTGGAGCGGTACCTCCCGATCCTCTAGCGCCGTGGGCGGGGGGCGGGTAGACCGACCGGCGAGGGAGGGGACCTGAGAAGCACGGAACGGCCGGCTTGCCGTCCGAACCGACCGATGCCTATCGTTGCCGATGATGACCGATCATTCGGAGAAGCCCACTCCAACCCTTGCGGCAGCCAAGCGCCGTCGCGCCGATCTCCACCACGCCCTCGTCGACGTGGAGGTGGCGATCTCGGGCCCCGCGGCGGGACGGATGCCCCAGTGGGCCGCCGAGGTCTTGAAGCGCCTCGCGATCCTCCGCGACAACCTGAACGAGCACATCGAGGCCGCGGAGCGCCCGGGCGGCCTCTACGACGAGATCATCAACCTCGCGCCGCACCTGTCCGGTAAGACCCGGCGCCTCCGCGAGGAACACCCGGTCCTGCGGGATCGAACGGCCGAGCTCCTCGAGCGCCTGGAGTCACGGCCGATCCGCCACGAGCAGGACCTCCACGACACGCGCGAGGGTGTCCAGCGGCTGCTCACCAATATCGTGCACCACCGCCAGCTGGGCGCCGATCTCGTCTGGGAGGCCTACAACCTCGACATCGGCGGCCACGAATCGTAGCCGGTCCCCCGCGGCTGCGCTTCCGTGCTCGGCCGTCCGGCTAGGCTACGAGCCGTGATGCGGATCGCGCTCGGCCAGGTCAACACGACCGTCGGCGACCTCGACGGCAACGTCGAGACGATGGCGGCGCGGGCGGCGCGGGCGACCGAGGCCGGCGCCGACGTCGTTTGCTTCCCCGAGCTGGCCGTCACCGGCTACCCCCCGGAAGACCTCGTGCTGCGCCCGGGGTTCGTCAACGACAACCTCGAAGCGCTGGCCGAACTTGCACGGCGGACGGCCGGCGGCTGCGCGGTCCTGACCGGTTTCGTCGACCGGAGCGAGCGGGGGCTGCACAACGCGGCGGCGCTCCTGCGTGGTGGTGCGGTCGAGGCCCGCTACCACAAGGTGACACTGCCGAACTACGGCGTCTTCGACGAGCAACGCTACTTCGTCCCCGGCGATGCACCGTGCATCGTGCGCCTCGCGTCGTCCGCGCTCGGCGTCTCGATCTGCGAGGACGCGTGGAGGTCGAGCCCGCCGTTCGACGCGTACGCACGCGAGCGCGTCCCGGTCGTCCTGAACATCAACGCCTCGCCCTACCACCGTCACAAGATGTCGGAGCGGCTCGGCATCTGCCGCGACCGCGCGCGTGAGACCGGGGCGTGGGTCGTGTACGTGAACGCCGTCGGCGGGCAGGACGAGCTGGTCTTCGACGGCGGCAGCATGCTCGTCTCGCCCGACGGCGTGCTTACACAGCGCGCGGCGATGTTCGATGAGGATCTGCTGGTCGTCGAGATCGACGGCGCGTCCTCCTCAGCCGAGGAGCGCCCGTCATGGCCGGAGGGACCGGAGGAGGTCTACCGTGCCCTCGTCCTCGGCCTCGGCGACTACGTGCGCAAGAACGGGTTCCGCGAGGTCGTGCTGGGACTCTCCGGCGGGATCGACTCCGCGCTCGTCGCGACGCTCGCGGCCGACGCCCTTGGGCCGCAAGCGGTCCGCGCGCTCGCCATGCCATCGCCGTACTCCTCGACAGAGAGCCTCGAGGACGCGGTGGACGTGGCGGGGCGCCTCGGCATCCGCATCGATGAGGTTCGGATCGACGGCGTCCTCGACACCTACCGGGCGGCCCTCGAGAGCGCCTTCCGCGGAACGAAGGAGGGAGTCGCCGAGGAGAATCTGCAGGCGCGGATCCGCGGCAACCTGCTGATGGCGCTGTCGAACAAGTTCGGCTCGCTCGTCCTCGCGACCGGGAACAAGAGCGAGATGGCGGTCGGCTACTCGACTCTGTACGGCGATCTCGCCGGCGGGTTCGCGCCGATCAAGGACGTGCCGAAGACGCTCGTGTACGAGATCGTGCACTGGCGGAACGCGCAGCCGGGTGAGCCGCCGATCCCGCAGCGCGTGATCGACAAGTCGCCGTCGGCCGAGCTGCGTCCGAACCAGAAGGACACCGATTCGCTACCGCCGTACGAGGAGCTCGACCCGATCATCGAGGCTTACGTCGAGGAAGACCGCTCCCCCGAGGACATCGTGGCCGAGGGCTTCGATCCCGCGCTTGTCGAGCGCGTCGTCGCGATGATCGATCGGGCCGAGTACAAGCGCCGACAGGCGCCGCCCGGGGTGAAGATCACGCCGAAAGCCTTCGGGCGCGACCGCCGGTTACCGATCACGAACCGGTACCGGCGGAACGCTGCCCGGTAACGCGTTCCGCCGGCCCAGAAGATCACGGTGGTAGGGGTCGGTTCGCTGCTCCGCTTGCCAGTCCATCCCCAACCCCGCTCCGCAGCGAACCGACCCCATCCCCATGCACTACGAGAGCGCCCAGACGACGGTGACGCTCACCTGTGTCTCGATGGTCGGAGGCGACACAGGCGTGGAAGCGGCTTCCGCGGCCATCACGTCCCTGTAGAGCGGCGGAGGAGTCGGAGCGCCGGACTCGGTGACCTGCAGCATCTGTCCGAGGCTCGCGTCGCCGGCCGCGGCCAGCACCTCGGCTTTGTGTCGCGCGTCCTCGACGGCCGCCTGGAGCGCCTCGTCGAGACCCTCGTTCTGGTCAGACACTTGGAACGTGATGCCGTTCGACAGGTTCGCGCCGGCCGCGACCGCCCGGTCGATGGTCTGCCCGACCTTGTTCATGTCGCGGATCGTGGCGTTCACCTGGTTCTCCGCGGCGTATCCGACGATCGCGAGACCATCGTTGCTGTAGTTCGGGTACAGGCTGATCCCGGCCGTCGCGATGTCGCTCTGCTTGATGCCCGCGTCCAGCAGCGTCTTGACGACCTCGGACATCTTGCTTGCGTTCTGTTGCATCGCGGCCTCGGCGGTCGAGGCCTGCGTGTGGACGCCGAGCGTGACGACCGCCTCGTCGGGCGCCGACTTGATCGTTGCCGTGCCGGTCACGGTAACGGCGCGGTCGCCCGTGCCCGATGACGCGGGTGGGGTCGTCTGCGCGAACGACGGGATCGAGAGCGCAACCGCCAGGCCGAGGATCAGCCCAGCCGCGCCCCACTTCACGTTGCCTTTCATAGCAGGCCTCCTTGGTCGCTGGGGCTTGGACGCCGAGTGAGGAACAGGGGTTCCCACCGTAGAATCGGCCGAGGGGCGGTAGCTCAGCCTGGTCAGAGCAGGGGGCTTTTAACCCTCGTGTCGCGGGTTCGAATCCTGCCCGCCCCACCGACGACGCGAGACCCGATGTCGGTAGTGCGCGGTAGGGTCGTGCGGTGCGGCGGATCCTCCTAACCGGCCCGCGCGGCCTTGTGCTGAACGTCGAGGTCCCGACCTCGCGTCGCGAACGGATGCGGGGGCTGCTCGGGCGTGAGGGCCTCGCGCCGGGTCGAGCGCTGCTGCTCAAGCGCACGCGTTCGGTCCACACGGTCGGGATGCGATCCGAGATCGCGGTCGCGCTGCTCGACCGGGACCTGCGCGTCCTGACGGCCCGCAGACTGCCGCCCCGACGGCTCCTGCTTCCACGCCGGCGTGTTCGGCACGTGCTCGAGTGCCGTTCGGACGTCGACCTCCGCGCCGGCGACCGGCTCCATGCCGCGGAATGGGTTCGGGCGGGGCCAACGCGGCCGTCAACCTACGCGTTGGAGCCACTCCCTCCTAGTACGAGACCGACGACACGCCGCCGCTCATGAACTCCACGAGCGCAGCGCTGCTGACCACCGAAGCGCCGTCAATCAGCTGCCCTTCGTCCAGCCCATGTTTCTTGAAGCACGACGCGCACGCCAGGATCCGGCCGCCGGCCTCCATGTACCTCGAGCAGGGGTGCGAAGCCGTCCACGTGCACGTCGTCGGCGTAGCCGCGCTGGGAGAGCCTAACGCCCTCGATCGACAGGAAGACGGCCGTCTCTTTGTCGGAGGCCACGGCCGCGTTGGCGACCACGAACGCCACGGTCGCCCGGTCGGCGTCCTCCTTGGCACGGGTCAGGTTCACGACGAAACGATCTGCCATCGCTGCTGCTCCTTCCTCCGGACCCAGTACCGCGCACGATCCGCGGCCATGAGAGTGTGGCTGGTCGGGCGTCACCACGCGAGCGCATCCGACCCCGCTCCCGCCCGGGGCAGGTGTCCGTCGCTTCCTCGCGGCGCAAGCGGGTGATGGGGGCTGCTCGGGCACGGATGTTCACGTGGGAGAGGTGCTGACGTTCGAGGCAGAACCGCCGCCGCGAGGAAGGGCCTGCGGCGCCTATGAGACGAGCGAGTGGACCAGCAGGTAGATGCCGGTCGAGACCAGCACAAGCGGTCGGGCGGATGTCACGAGATCCACGTTCCCCCGACCGATCCGGTCACCGACCAGCCGCCGGAACCCTGCTCCACGACCCACACACCGCCCCGACCGCAGAGCCCTCCGCAGTACTCGGAGGCCGGCACGTCGACCTTGTCACCGTCCTCGGTGATCGGCCCGAGCCGGACCAGCATCCCGCCCTTCCCGTTGAAGATGTCCTTCTCGAGCTGCTCCGTCCGGGAGACGAACTCCACGGAAGGCCAGTCGGAGAGGGCGCGGAGCAACGCGGCCTGCTCGTCCTGCGAGAACACCGAGGAGCAGTCCTTGGCGCCGCCCGCCGCGCCCGCGTCGGCGCACACGCGGTCGTAGATGGAGACCGTGCGCTCCGTCGGGAACTCCGCCAGGCTGCGAACGACGGCCTCATAGATCGCGATCTTCCGAGCGTCCACCGACGGGCTGGACGAGCCGGCGCCCGGCGCCGCGGAGTGGTCCAAGCGTCCGCAGCCGGTCACGCTCACGGCGACGACGAGCGCGATGGGAACGAGCTTGCGCATCGCGGACCCCTCCTTCCGGTGCAGTCCAACCTTAGAGCGTCTCGCCGGATGACGCGTTCCTGGGGAGGGGGAAGGCCGCGGGAGCTATACTGCTCCGGCTGCCCCCGGGCGGGAGCGGGAACGTGCGCTCGAGGCGCCGAGCCCCCATCGTCTAGCGGCCTAGGATTTCGCCCTTTCAAGGCGGCGACACGGGTTCGAATCCCGTTGGGGGCGCGGAACCGAATACACGCGGGTGTGGAGGAGCCCGGAGTCCTCACCGCCCTGTCAAGGCGGAGATCGCGGGATCGAAGCCCGTCACCCGCGCCAGGCCAGGTAGCTCAGTTGGCAGAGCACGCGGCTGAAAACCGCGGTGTCGGCAGTTCGATTCTGCCCCTGGCCACCCAGCAGATGAGCGAAGGCGACATCAGACCGGACGAGCCCTCCCCGCTACAGCTCGTCGCGCCCGATGGGACGCCCGCCGGGGACGTCGACGTGGGGCTGGAGGCCGACGGGCTGCGCGAGCTCCTGCGCCTGATGATCCGAGCTCGGCGCCTGGACCGCCAGTGCATGGCGCTCCAGCGCGAGGGCGAGCTGACCGTCTACCCACCGTTCGAGGGCCAGGAAGCGGCCCAGGTCGGTAGCGCCTTCGCGCTCGGGCCCGACGACTTCGTGTTCCCCTCGTTCCGCGAGCTCGCGGTCGCCGTCGCGCGGAGCGTCGACGCCGTCGAGTACCTCCGGTACCACCGTGGCACCTGGCACGGCGGGCCCTACGACCCGATCGCGAACCGGTTCGCGCCAATCTGCGTGCCGGTCGCGACCCAGATCGTGCACGCGGTCGGCTGGGCGCTCGGGGCGAAGCTCGACGGCAAGGCTGTCTGCGCGATCGCCTACTTCGGCGAGGGCTCGGCTTCGGAGGGTGACTTCCACGAGGGTGCGAACCTCGCGGCCGTGTTCCGCGCGCCGGCGATCCTGTTCTGTCAGAACAACGGCTGGGCGATCTCGGTGCCGCTCAAGGAGCAGATCGCGGCCCCGATCTTCAGGCGGGCGGAGGGGTACGGCTTCCCCGGCGTGCGCGTCGACGGCAACGACGTGCTGGCCGTCTACTCGGTGACGAAGGCGGCGGCCGAGCGCGCTCGCGCCGGCGACGGACCCACGTTGATCGAGGCCATGACCTACCGGATCGGGCCGCACACGACGTCCGACGACGCCACCCGCTACCGCTCCGAGGAGGAGGTCGCGCGCTGGCGCGAACGCGACCCGATAGAGCGGTACCGGAGGTACCTGCTCGGTGCCGGTCTGGCCGACGACGGGTTCGTCGCCGCCTGCGAGGCCGGTGCCGAGGCGTGGGTGGCGAAGGTCCGCGCGGGTCTCGCCGCGCTCGGCGCGCCGCCGGCGAGCGAGATGTTCGACTTCGTCTTCGCCGAGCCGCCGGCGACGTTCGCGCGCGAGCGCGAGCGGTTCCTCGAGGGCCGGGAGCGCGGCCATGCCTGAGTTCACGATGGTCGCCGCCCTGAACACAGCGCTCCGCGAGGCGCTCACGAACGACCCGCGCACGCTCGTGTTCGGCGAGGACGTGGGCGAGCTCGGCGGCCTGTTCCGCGTGACCGAGGGGCTGCAGAGGGAGTTCGGGCGCGAGCGCGTCTTCAACACGCCGATCGCCGAGGCCGGCATCGCCGGTATGTGCGTCGGGCTCGCGCTCGCCGGGTGGCGGCCGATCGCCGAGATGCAGCTCGACGGGTTCTCGTACCCGGCGCTCGACCAGATCATCAGCCACGTGGCGAAGTACCACGAGCGGACGCGTGGCCGGGCGCCGATGCCGATCGTGATCCGGATCCCCTCGTTCGGCGGGATCCGAGGCAAGGAGCACCACGGCGAGAGCCCGGAGACCTACTTCGCGCACACGGCCGGCCTGAAGGTCGTCGTCCCGTCGTCGCCGCTCGACGCCTACCGGCTGCTGTCGCTCTCGATCGCCGATCCGGACCCGGTGATCTTCCTCGAGCCGAAGAGCCGCTACCCGGCGAAGGAGCAGGGCGAGCTGACCGTCGAGGGGCCGCGGATGGGCGAGGCTCGGCTGCTGCGCGAGGGTGGCACATGCACGGTGATCTCGTACGGCGCCATGGTCGCGCGGTGCCTGGAGGCCGCGGAGCGGCTCGCGAGCGAAGGCGTGGAGTGCCGCGTCGTGGACCTGCGGTCGCTCGTGCCGCTCGACGTCGAGACGATCGCGGCGTCGGTCCGAGCGACCGGCCGCGCGGTCGTCGTGCACGAGGCGCCGCGCACGCTCGGGATGGGCGCGGAGATCGCCGCGCGGATCATGGAGGAAGCGTTCGACCACCTGGGAGCGCCGGTGATGCGGGTGACCGGGTTCGACACGCCGTACCCGCCGGCCTCGCTCGAGCAGCACTACCTGCCCAGCGTCGACCGCATCTGCGCGGCGGTGCGGAAGGCAGCGACGTGGGTTCGGTAGGCTACGCGCCGTGAACGGACAGAACCTCGTGTCGTCGGACGATCTCAGAAAGCGCGTGTCGTTCCAGTTCGAGCTGCCGAACGGCTTCGTCGGCGAGGCCGTCGGCATCCTCGAGGCCTACGACCACCCGGCCGAGACGTACCTCGTCCGCACGAAGACGGGGGAGCTGGCCCGCGTCCCGAAGCGCGGGGTGCGCTTCGGGAAGGTCGTCCCCGGCTGACCCTAGCTGGTTCGCTCCAGTCCGTGGATGACCCTGAGCAGGTCGTCCACGTTGAAGGGCTTCGCGACGAACGCGTCGGCGCCGAGCTGGGCCGCCTTCGCGCGGTCGCGGAGGCTCGAGCGGGCGGAGACTACGACGATCCGCGGGCGGTCCTCCTCCGGCAGTGACTGGAGCTCCTCGAGGACGCTCCAACCGTCCATGACCGGCATCATGATGTCGAGCAGCATGAGCTGGGGGTGATGCTCCCGCAGCTCGTCCAGCGCCGCTCGACCGTCGCGCGCTGTGAAGGTTCGGTAGCCCTCGGCCTCCAGGCTGAACTGGAGCATCCAGACGACCTGGGGCTCGTCGTCGACGACGAGCACGCTCGTTGCGGTCACGGTCTCCATCCCAAGGAGGAGCGTACGAGCGGGCGCCGCGCTTCGGAATCGGCCGCCCGGATGGTTTCACGGGACCGCTCGGACTACCCCCTCGCCGGAGCGGATGGCACGCGGGGACCATGGCGGTATGGCCTGATCGCGGCAGGCAAGCCGTGCACCGCGTCTCAGGCGATGAAGCGGACGCCTGCGCCGGAGACGACGCGCCCGATCGCGAACGCCGGGCTCCCGGCGGCTTCGGCGCGCGCGACGGTCTCCCGCGCCCGATCGGTGGGGACGACGAGCACCATCCCGAGGCCCAGGTTGAACGTCGCGCGCATCTCCTCGGGCGACGCGCCGGCGACCTCCGCCACGAGATCGAACACCGGCGGCACCGGCCACGAGCTTCCGACGATCTCGGCGCCCATCCCCTCCGGCAGCGCGCGCGGGACGTTCTCGTCGAAGCCGCCGCCGGTGATGTGCGCGGCCGCGTGGACGAGCCCCTCGCGCGCGAGCGCGAGCACGAGCGGTGCATAGATCGCGGTCGGCTCGAGCAGTTCGTCGGCGAGCGGGCGCCCGAGCCGCGGCAGCACATCCTCAAGCGCGTACCCGCCGTCGTCCAACAACGCCTTGCGCACGAGCGAGTAACCGTTCGAGTGCAGGCCGCTCGACGCGAGGCCGACGAGTGTGTCGCCCTCGGAAACGCGATTCGACCCGAGCAGGTCGCGGTCATCGACGACCCCGACGCAGAACCCCGCGAGGTCGAACCGATCGTCGGCCATCACGCCGGGGTGCTCGGCCGTCTCGCCGCCGAGCAGCGCGCATCCGGAACGGCGGCACCCCTCGGCCACGCCCTCGACGATCGCGGCGACGTCCTCCGGCACGACCTTCCCGACGGCCAGGTAGTCGAGGAAGAAGAGCGGCTCGGCCCCGGTGCACACGACGTCGTCGGCGCACATCGCGACGAGGTCGATGCCGACCGTGTTCAGGCGCCCCGCTTGGCGCGCGATCTCGATCTTCGTGCCGACCCCATCGGTCGCGGCCGCAAGGTAACGTCCCTCCCCGATGCGGAAGAGCCCGGCGAACCCGCCTACACCCTCCACGACCTCGGTGCGCGTCGCGTCCTTCGCGAGGTCGCGGATCAGCGTGACCGCCTTCGCAGCGGCCTCGAGGTCGACGCCGGCCCGTCGGTACGCGTCGCTCACGATTTCGTCGGCTGCTCGAGCAGGAACTTGCCGGCCTGCTCTGGGATCTCGATCGGGTACTCGCCGTCGAAGCACGCCCGGCAGAACTCGCTTTTCGCCGATCCGGTCGCGGCGACCATGCCCTCCATCGACAGATAGCCGAGCGAATCGGCGCCGACGAACTGGCGCACCTCCTCCACGGACAGGTCGGACGCGACGAGCTCCTGGCGCGTCGACATGTCGATCCCGTAGAAGCACGGCCACTTGATCGGCGGGCACGTGATGCGCGTGTGCACCTCGGTCGCGCCGGCCTCGCGGATCGCCTGCATGATCTGCCGGGTGGTCGTGCCGCGGACGATCGAGTCGTCGATCACGACAACGCGCTTCCCGCGGATCGCGTCGGGGATGGGGTTCAGCTTCAGCTTCACGCCGCGCTCCCGAAGGGACTGGGAGGGCTCGATGAACGTCCGGCCCACGTAGCGGTTCTTCATGAGGCCCTCGCCGTACGCGATGCTGGAAGCCTCCGCGTATCCCTGTGCGGCCGAGTGGCCGGTGTCCGGCACCGGGATCACGAGGTCGGCGTCGGCCGGGGCCTCGGCCGCGAGTCGGCGGCCGAGCTCGCGGCGAACCTCGTACACCGTGCGGCCCATGATCCGGGAGTCGGCGCGAGCAAGGTACACGTATTCGAAGATGCAGAGCGCGCGGCCGGGGCTCTCGGCGAAGCGGACCGAGTGCAACCCTCGGTCGTCGATCCGTATCAGCTCACCCGGTTCGACGTCGCGGACGTGAGTGGCGCCGACGATGTCGAGCGCGCACGTCTCGGAGGCGACGCAGAACCCGTTCGGCAGGCGACCGAGCGAGAGTGGCCGGACGCCACGCGGGCCGCGGACCGCGTAGACGCTCCGCTCGTCCATCATGACGAAACAGAACGCTCCCTCGAGGGTCGGCAGGACCTCCATGCACGCTTCCTCCAGGCCGTCGCCCATGTGGCGCGAGAGCAGCGTCGCGACGAGGTCCGAGTCGGTGGTGGCCTTGCTCGGCGTGCGGCCGACGTACGCCGCGAGATCGGCGGTGTTCACGAGGTTGCCGTTGTGGCCGAGCGCCAGCGAGCGGTGCCCGTCGGTCTTGAACGCCGGCTGCGCGTTCTCCCATGTGGCAGAGCCGGTCGTCGAGTAGCGCGTGTGGCCGATCCCGAGATCGCCCTGGAGCGTGGTGAGCGTCGCTTCGTTGAACACCTGCGAGACGAGCCCCAGCTCCTTGAACACGAGGATGTGCTCGCCGTCGCTGACCGCGATGCCGGCCGACTCCTGCCCGCGATGCTGCTGGGCGAAGAGCCCGAAGTACGTGAGCCTCGCGACCTCCTCCCCCGGCGCCCACACGCCGAAGAGGCCGCATTCCTCTCTTGGACTCTCCGCTCCCACCTGTGCGGCGATGGTAGCACCCGCCGCCGATCAGCCCGCCAGGAGCTTCGGGACAGCCTCCTCGTAGGCGGCGCGAGCCTCCTCGACCGTCGTCTCGAAGAGAGTGTCGAACACCATCCTCGGACCGCCGGTCTCGCCCATCCGCGAGAACGGAACGTGGTGAGCGGCGGCGAGCGCCTCGAGATCCTCGACCTTGTTCGGCGAGACCGACACCACCGCCCGGGAAGCCGATTCGGCGAACAGGGTCACGTACCAGGGCACGTCACCCGGAAGCGTGAGCGCGAACCCGGTGTCGCCGGACATCGCCGACTCGGCGAGCGCGACGGCCAGGCCGCCGTCGGAGCAGTCGTGGGCCGAGGCGACGAGATCGCCCCTCGCGGCCTCGATCAGCACCCGGTGCAGCGCCGCCTCGCGCTCGAGGTCGAGCGCCGGCGGCCGTCCCGAGATCTGCCTCAGCACCACGTCGGCGAACTCCGAGCCCCCGAGCTCGGGGAACGTCTCGCCCAGCAGGTAGATAAGGAGCCCCGACTCGGGGAAGCCGCGCAGCACGAGCAGCCGATAGTCGGCGATCAGCCCGAGCATGCCGATCACCGGGGTCGGCCAGATCGCGGAACCACCCGACTCGTTGTAGAAGCTCACGTTCCCGCCGGTGACCGGGGTCTCGAACGCGCGGCAGGCGTCGGCCATCCCCTGGATCGACTCGGCGAACTGCCACATCACCTCGGGTCGCTCCGGGTTCCCGAAGTTCATGCAGTTCGTGATCGCGAGGGGCTTGGCGCCCATGACCGCGATGTTGCGCGCGGCCTCGGCGACCGCGTGCACCGCGCCGAGGTAGGGGTCGAGGTGGCCGAAGCGCCCCTTGCCATCGGTCGAGAGCGCGATCGCCTTCAGCGTGCCCTCGAGCCGGATGATCGCCGCGTCGGCGCCCGGCCCGGCGACCGTTCCGCCCTGGACGACGTAGTCGTACTGCTCCCAGACGAACCGCTTGGAGGCGACGTTCGGCGACGACAGCACGGCGAGGAACGCCTCGCGCGGATCGGCGGTAACGGTGGCGAACGTGGGATCGTCCTCGAGGATCTCGTCGAAGCCGCGGGGCGGCTCGATCGGGCGCTCGTACACCGGCCCCTCGTCGGCGAGCGAGCGCGCCGGGACCTCGGCCACGACCTTCCCGCCCCTCTTCACCGTGAGCTCGCCACCGGCGACCATCTTCCCGACCACCGCCGAGGCCAGCCCCCACCGCGCGCACACCTCGCGGACGTCGTCGAGCCGTTCCGGCCGGACGATCGCGAGCATCCGCTCCTGCGACTCGGATGTCAGGATCTCGAACACCTCGAGGTTCGGCTCGCGGAGAGGCACGGCATCGAGGTCGAGCTCAACGCCGAGACGCGCCCGGGCGGTCGACTCGCTCACGGCGCAGGTGAGCCCGGCGCCCCCGAGGTCCTGCAGCCCCTCGAGCAGATCGCGCTCGACGAGCTCGAGGCACGCCTCGATCGCCAGTTTCTCGGCGAACGGGTCGCCGATCTGCACGCTCGGCCGGCTCTCGGCCGCGTCCTCCTCGATCGTGCGCGACGCGAGCACCGACACGCCTCCGATGCCGTCGCGTCCGGTCGAGGCGCCGATAAGCACCATGAGCGAGCCCTCGTGCACCTGCCGGTCCGAGGTCACGAGCCGGTCGACAGGCGCGATCCCTACGCACATCACGTTGATCGCCGGGTTGGTCGAGTGCGGCTCGGCGAAGTGCACCTCGCCGCCGACCGTCGGGACGCCGATGCAGTTCCCGTAGCCGCCGATGCCGGCGACGACGCCCTCGAACAGCCAGCGGTTCCGCTCCTCGGTGAGCGGGCCGAACATCAGCGGGTCGAGCGACGCGATCGGCCGCGCGCCCATCGCGACGATGTCGCGGACGATGCCGCCGATGCCGGTCGCGGCACCCTGGTAGGGCTCGATCGCAGATGGGTGCGAGTGCGACTCCATCTTGAACGCGACCGCCAGCCCGTCGCCGACGTCCACCACGCCCGCGTCCTGCCCCGGACCGACCAGCACGTGCGGCCCCTCCGTGGGGAGCTTGCGCAGGTGGATCTTCGAGCTCTTGTACGAGCAGTGCTCGGACCACATCGCGCCGTACATCGCGAGCTCGTTCCGGTTCGGGTCGCGGCCGAGCGTGGCGCGGATCGCCTCGAGCTCGTCGTCGGTGAGGCCGAGGGCCCGGTGCAGCGGTTCCTCGGCCATCTAGACCCTCATGAGCGCACGGGAAAGGAGCGAGGCGAGGAGCGGCTGCCCGCCGGTCGGCCCGACGTCGGGGTCGACGGCATGCTCCGGGTGCGGCATGAGGCCGACGACGTTGCCGCGCGCGTTCCGAACACCCGCGATGCCGTTCGCGCTGCCGTTCACGTTGTGCTCGTCGTCGACCGTGCCGTCGGGCGCACAGTACCGGAACGCCACGAGCCCTTCCCCTTCGATCCGCTCGAGGTCTCCTCGGCTCGCGACGAACTGACCCTCGCCGTGCTTCACCGGGATCCTCAGCACCTCGCCGGGCACGAGCCCTTCGGTGAGCGGCGAGAGCGAGGTCTCGATGCGAACGTCGACCGACTTGCAGATGAACCGGAGCGTGCGGTTGCGGATCAGCGCGCCGGGCAGGAGACCCGCCTCGCAGAGGATCTGGAACCCGTTGCAGACGCCGACGACCGGCGCGCCGGCCTCGGCGAAGTCGCGGACCTCGCCCATGATCGCCGCGAACCGCGCGATCGCGCCGGTCCGCAGGTAGTCGCCGTACGAGAACCCGCCGGGGAGCAACACGGCGTCGACGCCCTTCAGGTCGTGCTCGGCGTGCCAGAGCGGCACGCCCTCGCCGCCCATGAACGCGATGGCGCGCAGCGCGTCCCGGTCGTCGAGCGAGCCGGGGAACGTGACGACGCCGACCCGCGGCCTGCGCTCGCTCACCCGCCTACCTGCTCCGCCGCGAGGATCCGGAAGTTCTCGATCACGGGGTTCGACAGCAGCCGCGTGGCCATCTCCTCGACCTGCGCCCGGGCTGCCTCCTCGGACTCGGCGTCTACGGTGAGCGCGACGTGTTTGCCGACCCGCACGTCCGACACGTTCGTCCAACCCATCGCGGGCAGCGACCCCTGGACGGCCTTGCCTTGCGGATCGAGCAGGCCGGGCTTCAGCTGCACGAGGATCTCGAACCGATGCTTCATCGCTGCTCCGTTCTCAACCGTTCGAGGTCGACCTGACAGGTCTCCCAGTTCGACTCGGGCCACACCCCCATCCGCTGCCGGTACCGATCGACCCTCTCGCCGGTGATCCGCTCGTACGCCTCCTGATACTTGAGCGCGGTCTTCGCGATGACCTCGGCCGGCAGGTCGGGCGGCGGCGGCTCGTGGTCCCAGCCGCTCGCGTCGAGCCAGTCGCGGACGAACTGCTTGTCGAACGACGGCTGCGAGCGGCCCGGCACGTAGCCGTCGGCCGGCCAGAACCGCGAGGAGTCGGGCGTCAGCACCTCGTCGATCAGGATCAGCTCACCCTCGGCGAACCCGAACTCGAACTTCGTGTCCGCCACGATGATGCCGCGTTCGAGCGCGACCTGCGCACCCCGCTCGTAGAGCGCGATCGTGAGCTCACGGAGCTTCTCGGCCAGACCCTTGCCGACGAGGTCGACCGCCTCGTCGAGCGTGAGCGGCAGGTCGTGCCCCTCCGCCGCCTTCGTCGTCGGCGTGAAGATCGGCTCGGGCAGCTCGGAGGACTCGTCGAGCCCTGCCGGGAGCGGCACGCCGCAGACGTGCCCCTCGGCTCGGTACTGCTTGAGACCCGAGCCGGTGAGGTAGCCGCGAGCGACGCACTCGACCGGGATCACCTGTGCGCGCTTCACGAGCATCGCCCGGCCGCCGAGCGACGGCTCGTCCCGGAACGCGCCCGGGAAGTCCCGGCGGTCGGCTGAGAGCAGGTGGTTCGCGACGAGGTCCTTCGTCCGCTCGAACCAGAACAGCGACAGGCCGGTCAGCACGCGGCCCTTGTCGGGGATCGGGTTCGGAAGGACCACGTCGAACGCAGAGATCCGGTCGGTGGCGACCAGCAGCAGTTGCTCGTCGTCGACCTCGTAGACGTCGCGGACCTTGCCCTGCGCGTGCAGCTTGCCGACGTCGCTCATGCGTCCTCGCTCACGGGGAGCTTGGCCAGCCGGTCGAAGACCACGTCGAGGTTCCGCAGGAACCGCGTGGGGTCGAACAGCGCGTCGACCTCGTCGGAGGTGAGAAGCCCCGTAACGCGGGGGTCGGCGGCGATCCGATCGCGGAAGCTCACGCCCGTGTCCCACGCGGCCGCGGCGGCCGACTGGACGATCGCGTATGCGTCGTCGCGCGACATCACCTTGTCGATCAGCGCGAGCAGCACCGTCTGCGAGTACGCAAGCCCACCGCCGAAGTCGAGGTTCTCGCGCATCCGCCCGGGGAACACCCGCAGCCCCTCGAGCACATCGGTGAGGTCCTTCAGCATGAAGTCGAGCGCGATCGTGGAGTCGGGGAAGATGATCCGCTCGGCCGACGAGTGCGAGATGTCGCGCTCGTGCCACAGCGCGACGTTCTCGAGCGCCGCCTGCAGGTCCCCGCGGATCACACGAGCGAGGCCGGTGATCCGCTCGCACACCACCGGGTTCCGCTTGTGCGGCATCGCCGACGAGCCCTTCTGGCCCTCGGCGAACGGCTCCTGCACCTCGCGGACCTCGGTGCGTGCGAGGTGCCGGATCTCGGTGGCGAACTTGTCGAGCGACGACGCCAGCAGCGCCAGGGCAGCCATGTACTCGGCGTGCCGGTCGCGCTGGACGATCTGGTTCGACGCCTCGGCCGGGTGCAGCCCGAGCTTCGCACAGACCTCCGCCTCGATCCGCGGGTCGAGCTGCGAGTAGTTGCCCACGGCACCGGAGATCTTGCCGACGCTCACGACCTCCCGGGCGCGGCGCAGGCGCTCGCGGTTGCGGTCCAGCTCGAACGCCCAGATCGCGAGCTTGTGGCCGAAGCTCGTCGGCTCGGCGTGGACCCCGTGCGAGCGGCCGATCATGGGCGTGTCGCGGTGCTCGAGCGCCATGCGCTTCACGACGCCGAGCAGCCGCTCAAGCCTCGCGAGCAGCAGCTCGGCCGCCTCACGGAGCTGCAGCCCGAATCCGGTATCGAGCACATCGGAGGACGTCATCCCGAAGTGGACCCAGCGGCCGGCCGGGCCGACCGATTCGCCGACACACTGCACGAATGCCGCCACGTCGTGCCGCGTGACCCTCTCGAACTCGAGGATCCGGTCAACGGTGAAGGACGCCTTCGCGCGCACCTCGCGGGCATCCCCCTCGGGGATCCTCCCGAGGCGCGCCCACGCCTCGACCGCCAGGATCTCGATCTCGAGCCAGTAACCGAACCGCGCTTCGTCCGACCAGACGGCGGCCATCTCCGGGAGGGTGTAGCGGGGGATCACCGCGGGGCGACCTCCGTGGAGCGAACGATCACAGCCGGAGGCCCTCCGCGAGATCGTCCTTGAACTTCCACAGGCGCGCCTGGATCTCGGGGTCGCCGACGCCGAGGATCTGCGCGGCGAGCACAGCCGCGTTCACCGACGCGTCGACGCCGACCGTCGCGACCGGCACGCCGCTCGGCATCTGCGCGGTCACGTGGAGCGACTCGATGCCGCTCATCTGCTCGGAGGCCACCGGCACGCCGATCACCGGCAGGATCGTCCGCGCGGCCACGGCCGCGGCGAGGTGGCCGGAGATCCCGGTCGTGCAGATCAAGACCTTCAGCCCGCGCTCGAACGCCGTGCGCGCGTACTCGTCGACGAGATCGGGGTTCCGGGACGCGGACATCACGCGGATCTCGTGCGGGAGCCCAAGCTTCTCGAGGATCGCGGCAGCCTGCTGCATCACGGACAGCTCGGAGGGAGACGCCACCAGCACACCGACCTCGGGAGCCCGATCGCTCATCCCGCCTCCCCCGCCACCTTCTCCGCGATGTCTCTCCGGTAGTGCACGCCGTCGAACGAGATCAGGGAGCAGGCTTCGTACGCGCGCGCCCGCGCCTCTGCGGCGGTGGCACCGAGGCCACTCACCGCGAGGACCCGCCCTCCGGACGTGACAACTCTACCCCGTCGCTCGGCCGTGCCGGCGTGGAACACGACGGCGCCGTCGACCCGCGCGGCCTCCTCGAGCCCTCGGATCTCGAACCCCGTCTCGTAGGCACCCGGGTAGCCGCCGGAGGCCATGACGACGGTGACGCAGGTTTCCGGGGTCCAGTTCGCCCGGTAGTCGGAGAGGTTCCCCTCCACGCAGGCGAGCAGCAGCTTGCCTAGATCCGAGCGGAGCCGCGGCACGACGACCTGGGTCTCAGGGTCGCCGAACCGGCAGTTGAACTCCAGGAGCTTCGGGCCCTCGTCGGTGAGCATGAGGCCGGCGTAGAGCACGCCCCGGTAGCGCACGCCCTCGGACCCCATCGCGCGGACCGAGCGCGTGAGCACTTCGTCCCAGATCCGCCGCGCGGTGGCGTCGTCGACCCACGGTACCGGCGAGTACGCGCCCATGCCGCCGGTGTTCGGGCCGGTGTCGCCGTCGCCGATCCGCTTGAAGTCCTGGGCCATGACGAGCGGCAGCACGTCGCGCCCGTCGGTGAGCGCGAATGCCGAGACCTCGCGGCCGGACAGGTGCTCCTCGATCAGCACGGTCGCGCCGGCGTTGCCGAACGCGCGGTCGACGAGGCACATCTCCAGTGCCGCGGTGGCCGCGGCCCGGTCCTCCGCGATGACCACGCCCTTGCCGGCCGCCAGGCCGTCGGCCTTGATCACGTACGGGGGCTCGAACCCGTCGAGCTCCTCGACCGCGGTCCCCATCTCGGTGACGGTGCGCGACCGGCCGGCCGGGATCCCGTAGCGCTCGCACAGCTCCTTCGTCCAGGCCTTCGAGCCCTCGATCCGGGCGCCGTCCTTCGTCGGCCCGAACACGCTGCGCCCGGCGGCCTCCAGCTCGTCGACCAGACCGGCGACGAGCGGCGACTCGGGCCCGACAACCGTGAGGTCGATGCCCTCCCGCTCCACGAACCCGACGACGCCGGGGACGTCGTCGGCCGCGAGCTCGACGCACGTCGCTTCCGACGCGATGCCGGCGTTGCCGGGCGCGGCGTACAGCCGGTCGATCGTGGGGTTCTGGGCCAGGGCCCACGCGAGGGCGTGCTCCCGACCGCCGCCACCGACGACCAGGACCCTCACGGGACCGAGAGGCTCTGCTCGCGCGCCGGCCCGACGGAGACGACCGAGACCGGCACGCCGACGAGGTCGCGGAGCCGCTCTACGTACGTGCGGGCCGCGGTCGGCAGATCGCCGAACGAACGCGCCTCGCCGAGCTCGTCGTCCCAGCCCTCGAGCTCCTCGTACACGGGCTCGGCCCGGTGGAACAGCGACTGGTGCGGCGGGAAGTCCTCGAACGTCTCGCCCTCAGCGCGGTAGGCCGTGCAGACCCTGATCGCCTTCGAGCCGGAGAGGACGTCGAGCTTCGTGAGGAACAGCTCAGTGAGGCCGTTCACCCGCGCCGCGTAGCGCAGGATGACGGCGTCGAACCAGCCGCACCGGCGCTTGCGCCCGGTCGTGGTCCCGAACTCCTGCCCGCGCTCGCCCAGCCGGTCGCCGTCGGGGCCGGGGTCCTCCGTCGGGAAGGGCCCGGCACCGACGCGCGTCACGTACGCCTTCGCGATGCCGATCACGCGGTCGACCTCCTTCGGGCCTACACCCGCCGAGGCCAGCGCGTAGCCGGCGACCGGGTTCGAGGAGGTCACGAACGGGTACGTCCCCTTGTCGAGGTCCAGCAGCGTGCCCTGCGCACCCTCGAGCAGCAGGTTCTTCCCGGCGCGCAGGCCCTCGTGCAACAGCTTCGAGGTGTCCGCGACGTGAGGCCGCAGGCGCTCCGCGTAGCTCAGGTAGTCCTCGACGATCTGCTCGGCCGCGAGCGGGAGCCGGTTGTAGACCTTCGTGAGGACGAGGTTCTTCTCCTTCAGGACCACGTCGAGCTTCTCGCGGAAGATCTTCGGATCGAACAGATCCTGCACGCGCAGGCCGATGCGCGCGGCCTTGTCGGCGTACGCAGGGCCGATCCCGCGCTTCGTCGTCCCGAGCGCGTTCTTGCCGAGGAACCGCTCAGTGACCTTCTCGAGCTCGAGGTGGTACGGCATGATCAGGTGCGCGTTGCCCGAGACCACCAGGCGCGAGACGTCGATCCCGAGCCCGGCGAGCATGTCCATCTCCTCCAGCAGCACCCGGGGGTCCACGACCAGGCCGTCGGCGATGACGGACGTGATGTGCGGGTAGAGGATCCCCGAGGGGATCAGGTGGAGCTTGAGGATCCGGCCCTGCGCGACCACGGTGTGGCCGGCGTTGTTGCCGCCCTGGTAGCGCACCACGAAGTCCATCCGGTCGGCCAGGTAGTCGACCGCCTTGCCCTTGCCCTCATCCCCCCACTGGGTCCCGAGCACGATCGAAGCAGGCACGGCAGAAGTCTATCCGGACGGGGAAACGGGACCGGCGCCCCCTGCGGGGGCGCCGGTCCCTGAACCCAACGCGCGGTCCCGGCTACCGCTCGAGGCGGAACCGGATCTGCACGTGCGTGTGGTACTCGTGGATCTTGTTGTCCTGCACGACCGCCGAGGTCGAGAGGATGTCCATCCCCTCGATGTGGCGGATCGTCTTCGCGGCCTCGGCCAGCGCCTGGCGCGCGGCGTCCCCCCACGACTCCTCCGACACGCCGACTACGTCGATCGTCTTGATGATCGGCATCCCTGCCCCCTAACCCCTCTGGTACACGTCGATGAACCGCCGGTAGTTCGCGGCGACCTGCTTCGCGGTCTCCTCACGGCCGAGCGTCCCGTCCACGAAGGCCTTCAGCGGGTCCCACCAGATGGTCCGGCCGATCGCGAACCCGATGTACCCGGGAACGCCCCGACCCTGCCGCAACCAGTGGTCCACGGCGGCGTCGTCGGCGCCGCGGCCGAGAACCACGCACGCCACCTTGTCGCGGCCGCCGGAGCGGGCCTGCTCGGAGATGGCCTCGCAGTCCCCCCGCCTATCGATGCCCTCGATCTTCCAGATATCGGGCTCGACGCCCACCGCCTGCAGCGAGGCGATCGCGCCCTTCATCAGGCTCGGACGGACGTCGGTCTCGTACTTCTGCGCGTCCCCGCCGATCGCCTCGAGTTGGTGAGGCTCGGCGGGCACGAGCAGCTCGAACAGGAACTTCCTGTCGCGCTCGTGCAGCCAGTCGCCCAGCCGCTTCAGCCGCGCCGCTTGCCGCTCGTTCATCCCCGCGTCGCCCTCGGGGTTGTAGCGGACGAGCACCTTCGTGAACGTCGGGTCGAAGCTCTCGATGTGCGCGCCGAAGTCCTCGCCGTACTCGTAGTCGAACTCGTCTTGGCCGCTCTTCTCCACCGGCATCGCGAAGGGGAGACCCTGCGACTTCGCCGTTCGCGCGATCTCGGCGCCGAACTGCTCGTCGACGAGCGCGCCGGCGGCCTCACGGGGCACCCCTTCCTCGAGGGCATGGAGAAGCCCTTCGAAGATGACACGTTTGGCGTCGGCGATGCGCGCCGTCTCCTCCGCCGTGGGCTCACCGGTCACGCCGAAGAACTTCTTCTGGAACGAACCGCGGTGGTCGAACGCCAGGACGTACAGGGGCTTCTCGTACCCGAGCTCCATGCCTTCCTCCCTCTGCCTCGCGGCGTCGCGCTACGGCCGTTCGAACGGGTTCGTCGGGGTGAGCACCTCGACCGGCACCGGCGCCGCTTCCTTCACGAACGCGTCGGCGTCCGACGGCGAACCGACCACGAACCCGAAGTGCATCGGCACCGCGAGCCGCGGCGACATCGCCCGCACCAGGCCGCCGGCCTGACGCACGTCCATCGTGAACGTGCCACCGATCGGCACGAACGCGACGTCCGTCCTCACCGTCTCGAGCTCCGGTAGGTGGTCGGTGTCCCCGGCATGGTAGTAGGTCGAGCCGCCGAGCTCGAGCACGTACCCGACCCAGTTGTTCACTTTCGGGTGCTTGTCCAGGCGCTCCTCCACGATGTTGTAGGCAGGCACCGTCTGGATCCTCACGCCGGCGACCTCGTGCGACTCGCCCGGCGCCACCGCCGTCACGTCGCCCGAGAGCTCCCGCGCCACGTCGGCCGGAGCGAGGATCCTCGTGCCCCCCCTGCGGATCCTCGCGATCTCGTCCGGCCGGAAGTGGTCGAAGTGCGCATGGGTGATGAGGATGACGTCCGCCGGGACGTCGCCGGTCACGCCCCACGGATCGATGTACAGGACCAGGCCGTCGCCCTCCCACCGGAACGCGGACTGCCTGAACCACGTGAACCGATCGAGCACGGCTGTCACCCCCTCGGTCGCGCCTTGACCCCTGTAGTGTGGCAAATCGCCGTGTCGACGTGCGAGCCTGCAAGAAGCCAGGGTGTTCCCCGCGCCACCACGACCGAGGCCTGTGGCGCCGCGCCCGAAGGAGCCGTGGCCTAGGTCGAAACCGGTGCCTCGTCGTCCGGCGGCGGGGGCGGCATCGCCGGGGCCCCGCGCGTCGCAGACGCCGGCGGCACCCCGGGCGCCGGTGATCGCTCCGCCGCCGGCGTCCCAGGAGCCCCGAACGACACGGACGGCGCCCCGGGCTCGAAGGAGACCTGCGGCGGACCCGCCTCGCGGATCTCCTCCGGGATCTCGAAGAACTCCGCTCCCTTGAACCTGAACATGTTGGCGACGACGTTCGACGGGAATGACTGCACCCGGCGGTTGTAGTCGCGGACGTTCGAGTTGTAGTAGCGCCGCGCGGTCTGGAGCCGATCCTCGGTATTCGACAGCTCCGCCTGCAGCGCGAGGAAGTTCTGGTTCGCCTTCAGATCCGGGTAGTTCTCGGCCACGGCGAACAGCTGGCGCATCGCAGCGACGAACGGGCCCTCGGCGGCGGCCTGCTCGGCCGGCGAGCCGGTCGCGGCCACAGCGGCGGCGCGCGCCTTCGTGACGTTCTCGAAGACCCCGCGTTCGTGCGCCGCGTAGCCCTTCACGGTCTCGACGACGTTCGGGATGAGGTCGTACCGGCGCCGCAGCTCGGTGTCGATGTTCGCCCAGGAGTTGTTGATCAGCTGCTTCTGGGAGACGAAGCGGTTGTACGAGACAACGGCGCCGGCGGCGGAGAGCACGACCAGCCCGAGAACGATCCACAACGCGATCACGGTCGCTTCCTTTCTGTGCGCACTTCCCCGGTCAGCCTAGCCGCTCGCGCGAGGCCCGTACAGCTCGTACACGACCCGCGGCACGTGCTCGCGGAACTGCTTGACGGTGCCGACGAGCGGCACCAGCTCAAGGGGCGCCCGGCGCTTGCCGTAGCAGAGCAGCCACTTCCCCGACACCTCGAACCCGAACCCATGTTCGGTCGTCAGCAGCCACTGCATCATCCGCGCGTCGATGAAGTCGTTGGCGAACTTGCGGTCCTCGCCCTTCACGTTGAACTCGTGGTTGAACTCCTCCGACTCGAACTCGATGTCATGCAGGCCGATGTGGTCGGCGATCGACGTGAACAGATTCTCCCGCTCCACCCGCAGCGACGAGCAGTAGGCCTCGATCTCGGTCACCGTGCAGGAGAAACGGTAGTACGTTTTGGAGCGGTTACCGCGCGAGTCGGTCGACTCCTCGTAGTACCAGTAGTCGAACTCCCGTAGCGGGATCCCCTGCCAGGTTCCCCACAGGACGTTCTCGATGCCCCGGCCGTCGCCCTTGGCGAACAGCGCGAACGGCAGCCCGAGACACCCGAGCGCGTCGACCGGCGAGTACTCGAGGCCGAGCTGCCGCGCGACCAGAGCGAGCTCTTGCCGGCGTTTCTGCTTCAGGTAGTAGGAGACGGCGACGCCGGCTGCGACGACGACCACGAACAGCAGGATGATGGCCAGACCCATCGCGAGCACTATCGATACCCCGGTAGCCGGGGTGGCGCAAGCACCCTAGCTAGGAACGCTGCCCGCCGCGGGGCGAGCGCCCGCCGATCAGCACCGCGATCCCGAGGACGATCAGCAGGATCGGCAGCAGGTACCGAGCCTGCAGGTTCCAGACCTCGAGCCGGTCGAGGAGGAAGGCGACGCCGGCCACGATGAAGAAGATGCCGAACACCAGGGCCGATCGGTTCGGGACGGGGTCAGCCACGGCGCACCTCGATGTCGCCGATGCCCGTCGACAGATCCAGCGAATACGGAACCGGCCCGAGAACGTGCGGAACGGAGTAGACCTTCACGTTCAGCCCCGAGTCCTGCTTCCCGAACACCTCCACGGACCCGACGCCGGCCGTAGCATGCACCTCGGGCGCGACGCCCTCCGGCACGATGATGGTGAGCTGCCCGATCCCGACCCGGGCCCGGATCGCGACGGTCCTGGCCGACGCTGCGGTCGGCAGCCCGCTTAGATCGACCGTCAGCTTCCCGATCGACAGACCGTACTCGCTCTTCAGCTCCGCGTAACTCCGCGGCCGCTCGACGCGGTCGCCGACCCCGCCCTCGAACGGGACGTCGACCACCGTGCCGATGGCCAACACGACCGTGAGGATGATGCCGAGGGTGATGAGCCCGCCCTGTCCCCTTCTGGCTCGCGCCGATAGCAGGAGCGCGACGCCGAGCACGGTGAGCGTGACCGGCAGCACGACCTTCCACGGCACGTGCCAGACGTCCGTGGCCTCGAGGAGCCACGCCACGCCGAACAGCGCAACGAGTGCGCCGAAGACGAACCGGCCCGCCTGGAAGGACTCACGCTCGGTCGACGGCGACGGCGACGGCGGAGGCAGAGGCGGCGGTGGAACCCTGCTCATCGTCGGGAGGAGGTCTGGACGATGATCGCGACACCGATCACGATCAGCACGAGCGGCCATACGTACTTCCACAGGTGCGGGAAGCTGACTCCGAGCAGCGCGATCGCCCCGACGGCGATCAGCGTCCCGCCGAAGATCAACCGCAGCGTCTCGGCGCCGGAAGGGCGAACCTCCCCGACCGACTCCCCGGGGCTCTCCTCGGGGATCAGGATCCAACCCACGATGTATAGGAGCACACCGCCACCGCCGGCGAGCGCGAGTACGACGAACGCGATCCGGACCAGCACCGGGTCGATGCCGAGGTAGCGGCCGAGACCACCACACACGCCGGCGATGACCTTGTCGTCGCGGCTGCGACGCAGTCGCCGCGGCTCCTCCGAACCGGGGGTGGAGGTTCCCTCGTCTGCCACGTCCCCACCCTACGTCCGAGGGCGCCGACCCATCAAACGTCGGCGGTCAGCCGGCCGCCGGTGCGTCCGGGCCCGTCGGGTCGTCGGGAGCTGTGGCTGGCTCGTGCACCGCGTAGCGCTCGTGCACCGCGCTCGGGATGTGGTCCACGAAGCCGGCGAGGGTCTGCAGCACACCGAGCGCGTCCCGCGCGCCGGTCCGCGGTGCGTAGCAGAGGAGCCAGCGCCCGGAGAGCTCGAAGCCCCACCCCGCGACCTCGAGCAGCCACGTCCGCATCCGCTCGTCGACCAGGGCCTCGGCGAACGCGCGGTCGCTCCCCCGGACCTCGAAGGCCTCCCGGAACGCGGCCGGGCCGATCTCCAGCTCGCCGAGTTCGCCGAAGCCCTCGGGCGAGGTGAAGAACGTCCGAGGCTCGAACAGGGTCGCCGGGACGTCGACGTCGAGCGGCGCGACTGCGCACGAGAGCCGCTTCTCCTGCGCGTCGTTCTCCGTGTACCGGAGGTCGAACAGCTTCACTTCCAGGGTTCGCCATGTGCCGAACAGGAGGTCCTCGACGCTCCGGTCGGCGCCGCGAGCGAGCACGTGCAGCGGATAGCCGAGCAGCCCGAACCGGTCGACCGTTGCCCGTTCCAGGCCGAGCGAGTTCGCCTCGAGCTGCTGGGGCGACACGACCGTCACCAGTCGATAGCGGTAGTAGCCGTACGAGCCGGCGACGACGACCAACAGGATGAAGACGACCGGCGGAAGGGCTTTGAGGACGAGAGCGGTGAGGGCAGCCGCGACGAGCACGCCCAGGACCGCGCCCCACCCCCTCATGCGCGGGAGTATAGGGAGCGGGTCGCGCCCGAGTCAGCCCGCGGCGACCCGGAACGCGAGGCCACCGCCCTCCACGTCGATCTCGACGGCGTCACCCTCACGGATCTCACCGCCGAGGAGCTTCATCGCGAGCGCGTCCTGCACCTCGCGCTGGATCAACCGCTTCAGCGGCCGCGCGCCGAACGCCGGGGCGAACCCCTTGTTCGCCAGGTACTCGCGCGCGGCGTCGGTCGCCGTCACGGACAGCTTGCGCTCCTCGAGGCGTTCCGCGAGGTGCCGTAGTTGGATGTCGACGATCTGCGCGATCTCGTCGCGGCCGAGCGGCTCGAACACGACGATCTCGTCGATCCGGTTCACGAACTCCGGCCGGAAGTGTTCGCGGACGTCCGCGAGCACCTCCTCCTTGCGCTTCTCGAGCGGGAGCGAATCATCGACGAACATCACGCTTCCGAGGTTCGACGTCATGATCACGATCGTGTTCCGGAAGTCGGCGGTGCGGCCGTGCCCGTCGGTCAAGCGCCCGTCGTCGAGTAGCTGCAGCAGGATGTTGAACACGTCCCCGTGCGCCTTCTCCATCTCGTCGAGCAGCACGACGGAGTACGGGCGGCGGCGGACGGCCTCCGTGAGCTGTCCGCCCTCCTCGTACCCGACGTAACCGGGCGGCGCGCCGACGAGGCGCGACACCGTGTGCCGCTCCTGGTACTCGCTCATGTCGACGCGCACGATCGCGCGCTCGTCGTCGAACAGGTACCCGGCGAGCGCCCGCGCCAGCTCGGTCTTGCCGACGCCGGTCGGCCCGAGGAACAGGAACGAGCCGATCGGCCGGTTCGGATCGGACAGGCCGGCGCGCGAGCGGCGGATCGCGTTCGAGACGGCCGAGACGGCCTCCTCCTGGTCGACGACCCGCTCATGGAGGGCCTCCTCGAGGTGGACGAGCTTGTGCATCTCGCCCTCCATCAGCCGCGAAACCGGGATGCCGGTCCACGTGGCGACGACCTCGGCGACGTCCTCCTCGGAGACCTCCTCCTTGAGCATCTTCCGCTCGCGCTGCACGTCGGCGAGCCCGGCGTTCTCCTCCTCGAGCTCGCGCTCAAGCTCGACCAGCTTGCCGTAGCGGAGCTCCGCGGCCCGCTCGAGGTCGCCCTCGCGCTCGGCACGATCGAACTCGGCCCGTGCGCTCTCGATGTCGGACTTCAGCTGCCGGATGCGACCGATCCGCGCCTTCTCCTGCTGCCAGTGGGCCGTCATGCCGGCCGACCGCTCCTGCAGGTCGGCGAGCTCTCTCTCCAGGCGCTCGAGCCGCTCGCGCGAGACCTCGTCGGTCTCCTTCCTCAGCGCCGCGCGCTCGATCTCCAGCTGCTTGATGCGCCGCTCGACCTCGTCGATCTCCACCGGCATCGAGTCGATCTCGATGCGCAGCCGGCTCGCGGCCTCGTCGATGAGGTCGATCGCCTTGTCGGGAAGGAACCGGCCGGTGACGTAGCGGTCGGAGAGCACCGCGGCCGCAACGAGCGCGGGGTCCTGGATCCGAACGCCGTGGTGGACCTCGTACCGCTCCTTCAGCCCGCGGAGGATCGCGATCGTGTCCTCCAAGCTCGGCTCGTCGACCAGCACCGGCTGGAACCGACGTTCGAGCGCGGCGTCCTTCTCGATGTGCTCGCGGTACTCGTCGAGCGTCGTCGCGCCGATCGCGCGAAGCTCGCCGCGCGCGAGCATCGGTTTCAGCATGTTGCCGGCGTCCATCGCGCCCTCGGCCGCGCCGGCGCCGACGATCGTGTGCAGCTCGTCGATGAACGTGACGATCTCGCCCTCGGACTCGGCGATCTCGCGCAGCACGGCCTTCAGGCGCTCCTCGAACTCGCCGCGGTACTTGGAGCCGGCGACCATCGCGCCGAGATCGAGCGCGACCACCCGTTTGTTCTTCAGCGACTCCGGCACGTCGCCGGCGACGATCCGCTGCGCGAGGCCCTCGACGATCGCGGTCTTGCCGACGCCCGGATCGCCGATCAGCACCGGGTTGTTCTTCGTGCGGCGTGAGAGCACCTGGATCACCCGGCGGATCTCGTCGTCGCGCCCGATCACCGGATCGAGCTTGCCGCGGCGCGCAAGGTCGGTGAGGTCGCGACCGTAACGTTCGAGGACCTGGTACTTCTCCTCGGGGCTCTGGTCGGTCACGCGCTGGCGCCCGCGCACCTCCGCGAGCGCGGCGAGCACGCCGTCGCGCGTGAGCCCGGCGTCACGAAGGATCCGCGCCCCGGCGCCCCCGCCTTCCAGCAGCCCGAGCAGCAGGTGCTCGGTCGACACGTACTCGTCGGTCAGCGCCTCGGCCTCGCGGAACGCGGTGTCGAGCACCGCCGCGAGGGCCGGCCCGACGCGCACGTCCCGTGCGCCCTGCACGTACACCTTCGGAAGTCGGTCCAGCGCCGCGTCGACCCGGTCGCGCAGCGGCTTCGGCGGCACGCCCAGGCTGTGCAGCAGCGGGTAGACGACGCCTTCGGGGTCCGAGAGCAGCGCGAAGAGCAGATGCTCGGGCTCGATCGCCTGGTGGCTACGAGCGAGCGCCTGCTGGCGCGCCCCTTCGAGCGCAGCCTGCGACTTCAGGGTCAGCTTGTTCGGATCCACGTGTCTCTCGCATCCTCGAAGTCGGTTCGGGTCATGCCGTACAGCGCGTGGTCGCGGGGGCCTCCGGGAGACGGCATGAAGCCCCGCATGATCCCCTCGAACCCGAAGCCGAGGCGCTCGGCGAGCCGCCGCATCACCGCGTTCCCGACGTCGGTCGAAAGCTGTGCGCGGTGGGCCCCCTCATCCTGGAACAGGCGGCGCGTGAGGAGCGCCATCGCTTCGCTCCCGTAGCCTCTGCCCCGGTCGGCGGGATCGGTGAGCCCGAGCCCGAGCTCAAACACACCGGGCGGGAGCGCCTCGACGGACCTGCGGGCCTGGACCGTCCCGACAAGGCGGCCCTCCACCTCGATCGCGAGGTCGAGCCCGTCCTCGGTCCACGTTCCGGAGGCCGCGATACGCCGACGGGTGCGCTCCCGCATCCTTTCACGGTCGGCCGCCACCTCCTCCGGCAGCCAGCGCTCCACCGCGGTCCACACCCGGTCGAACTCCTCGGGGCGGTGAGGCCGGAGCGTCACCCGGTGCCCGCGCAGCACGATCACCCGGAGAGGCCTCCCCCCCAGGGCCCGACGATGCTCCGCAGCGGCACGATCTCGGCGCCCGAGCGCCTGCCCGGGGCGACGATCGGCCGTCGGGCGAGCTCCGCTTCGAGCCGCTCCATCCGCTCGCGGACGCGCTCGAGCTCCCGCTGCATCTGCATGATCCGCTTCACCCCGGCGAGGTTCACGCCCTCCACCTGCGTGAGCTCCCGGATCATGCGCAGCCGCTCGAGATCATGCTGCGAGTACCGGCGGGTATTCCCCCCAGTCCGCAGTGGGCGCAGCAGTCCCTTGCGCTCGTAGATGCGGAGCGTTTGCGGGTGCACGCCGGCGAGCTCCGCCGCCACGCTGATGACGTAGACCGCCCGCTCCTCCGGCCGTTCGCCCTGCCACCCCGTTTCAGCCGCCAACGTTCATCGCCTCCCTCGCGCTCACGCCTCGACCCCGAGGCCGCGGCGTGGCGAGTCCTTCGCCACCTCGCGGAGCTGCTCCAGCAGCTCCTTCTCTTGCTTCGAGACCTTGCCCGGCACCTCGATCCGCACCGTGACCAGCAGGTCGCCGGAGCCGCCGCCCTTCCTCGGCGCGCCTTTGCCGCGCAGCCGGAACGTCTTGCCCGAAGGCGTGCCGCCCGGCATCTTCATCCGCACCGGATCGTTCAGCGTCGGCACCATCACCTCGGCGCCGAGCGTGGCCTCCGGGAACGTGATCGGGACCTCGACCGTGAGGTCGTTGCCCTTGCGCCCGAAGAAGCGGTGCGGCTTCACGCGCACGCGCACGAACAGGTCGCCGGGCCCAACGCCGGCCGGGCCGGGCTCACCGCGGCCGGCGAGACGGATCCGCGCGCCGTCCTTCGCGCCCGGCGGGATCCGTATCTGGAAGCTCCTCGATCGCCGCTGGCTCCCGCTGCCGCGGCAACTCGGGCACACTTGCTCGACCGCACGACCGGTGCCGCTGCACCGCGGGCACGGCTGCTCGATCTGGAACAGGCCCTGGTTCACCGAGATCTCACCGGCCCCACCGCACTGAGGACACGCCACCGGGACCGTCCCCGGCGCCGCGCCCGAGCCGCCGCACGTTTCGCACGGCGCCGGTCCCTCGATCCGAACCGGCACCGTGGTTCCCGACATGGCTTCGTCGAACGAGACCGTCACATCGGTCTCGAGGTCGGCCCCGCGCACTCGCGCGGTCCGCGCAGCGCGACGGCGCCGGCCACCGCCGAAGAGCCCGCCGAACAGATCGCCGAGGTCCCCAACATCGAAGCCGACGTCCTCGAAGCGGACGCGCCCGCCGGGGCCGCCGGGGAAGCCGCCCGGGAAGCCGCCGCTCCCGGATCCGGACGTCGCCATGTCCCGCACTTGGTCGTACTGCTTGCGCTTCTCCTCGTTGCCGACGACGTCGTAGGCGGCGGAGATCTCCTTGAAGCGCTCCTCCGCCTCCTTGTTCCCCGGGTTCGCGTCTGGGTGGAACTTCTGCGCGAGCTTGCGGTAGGCCTTCTTGATCGCGGCTTGCGTCGCGTTCCTGGGCACGCTGAGGACCTGGTAGTAGTCCTTCTCGAACCACTCGCGCCGGATGTCGCCGTTCATGGAGCCCGCTTCAGGAGCGCTCCACGCGCACGCCGGCGGGACGGATCACGAGCCCCCTCAGTCGATAACCCTGACGGAAGACCTCTGCGACGTGGGGCTCGCCGTCGCCCTCGCCGGTCTGCATCAGCGCCTCGTGCTCGTTCGGGTCGAACGGCTTGCCTTCGGCCTCGATGCGTTCGAGCCCCTCCCCCTTCAGCGAGTCGACCAGCTTCGCGTACACGAGCTCGACGCCCTTGCGGAACCGCTCGAAGTCGGGCTGCTGCCCCGCAGAGGCGAGCGCGAGCTCGAAGTCGTCCAGCACCTCGAGCATGCGATGGACGAGCGGCGCGGCGGCCATCTCGACCGCGCGCGTCTGTTCCTTCAGCACCCTCTTGCGGTAGTTGGCGAACTCCGCCTGCAAGCGCTGGAGGTGGTCGAGGTACTCCGCGGCCTGTCGGCGGGCCTGCTCGAGCTCGTCCTCGAGATCCTTCGGCGTCTCGGGCGGGAGCTCTGCGTGGCGGTCGGCCGGAGCGGCAGGAGCGGCCGACCCGGGCTCGGTCGGGGCGGCCTCATCCCCGCGCACGCGCCGCTTGTCGACGATCCGGACCTTCGGCCGGTCGACACCGCCGTCGTGTTGCTTGCCGCTCATGCCTTCGCCTTGACCTGGACCGTCACTGATCCCCTCCTTCGTCGACGATCTCGCCTTCGACGACGTCTTCCTCACCGCCGCCCGAGGACGGGGCCTCGGCGCCACCGCCGCCCGCGGCCGCCGCCTGCTGCGCCGACCCGGCCTGGACGTGCTCGTACATGGCCTGCCCGATGCCCTGGAACTTCCTCATCACGGCGTCCGTCCCGGTCTTGATCTTCTCGACGTCCTCCCCCTTCAGCGCCTCTTTGAGCTCCCCGTTCAGCTTCTTCAGCTCGTCGCGGTCGGCCTGAGGCACCTTTTCGCCCCACTCCTCCAGCGACCGGTCGACCTGGTAGACGAGCTGGTCGGCCTGGTTGCGGGCCTCCGCGACCTCTCGCCGCTTGTGGTCCTCGGCTGCGAACTTCTCCGCGTCGGCGACCATCCGCGAGATCTCGTCCTTGGAGAGCGCGGTGCCGCCGGTGATCGTCATCTGCTGCTCCTTGCCGGTGGCGAGGTCCTTGGCGGAGACGTTCACGATGCCGTTCGCGTCGATGTCGAACGCGACCTCGATCTGAGGGATGCCGCGCGGCGCCGGCGGGATACCCATCAGGTGGAACTTCCCGAGCGAGCGCACGCCCGGTGAGTAGACGGTCTCCGCCTCGCCCTGCACGACGTGGATCTCGACCGTGGTCTGGCTGTCGTCGGCCGTCGTGAAGATCTCCGACTTGCGCGTCGGGATCGTCGTGTTGCGCTCGATCAGGCGGGTGAAGATGCCGCCCTTGGTCTCGACGCCGAGCGTGAGCGGCGTGACGTCGAGGAGCAGGATGTCCTTCACGTCGCCCTTCAGGACACCGGCCTGGATCGCGGCGCCGACCCCCACGACCTCGTCGGGGTTCACGCCCTTGTGGGGCTCCTTGCCGCCGGTCAGCTTCCGGACCAGCTCTTGGATCATCGGCATGCGGGTCGCGCCGCCGACCAGGATCACGTGGTCGATCGCCGAGACGTCCTTGCCCCAGTCGCGCACCGCCTGGCCGAACGGATCCTTGCAGCGCTCCGCCAGGTCCTCCGTCATCCGCTCGAGCTCGGCCCGCGTGAGCTTCATCTCCAGGTGCAGCGGGCCCTCGGCGGTGGCCGTGATGAACGGCAGGTTGATCGACGCCTCGGTGACCTGAGACAGCTCGATCTTCGCCTTCTCCGCGGCCTCCTTCAGCCTCTGGAGGGCCATGCGGTCGTTCGAGAGGTCCACCCCGTGGGCGTTCCTGAACTCCTTGACCATCCAGTCGATCACGCGCTGGTCCCAGTCGTCGCCCCCGAGGTGCGTGTCGCCGTGGGTGGCTTTGACCTCGAAGACACCCTCACCGATCTCGAGGAGCGACACGTCGAACGTGCCGCCGCCGAGATCGAACACGAGGATCGTCTGGTCGTGCTGTTTGTCGAGACCGTAGGCGAGCGCGGCCGCCGTCGGCTCGTTGATGATGCGCAGGACCTCCAGACCGGCGATCTGCCCGGCCTCCTTGGTCGCCTGGCGCTGTGCGTCGTCGAAGTACGCGGGGACCGTGACGACCGCCTGGGCGACCGCGTCGCCCAGGTAGGCCTCGGCGTCGCGCTTCAGCTTCCCGAGGATCTGGGCCGAGACCTCCTGCGGGGTCCACGTCTTCCCGTCGATCTCGAGCGACCAGTCCCTCTCTCCCATGTGGCGCTTGACCGACCGGACCGTCCGGTCGGGGTTCGTGATGGCCTGGCGCTTCGCGACCTCGCCGACCAGGATCTCCCCGTTCTTGGAGAACCCCACGACCGACGGGGTGGTGCGGGCGCCCTCCGAGTTCGGGATGACCGCCGGCTCCCCGGCCTCGAGGACAGCCACGACCGAGTTGGTTGTACCCAGGTCGATCCCCACTGCTCGTGGCATGAGCAACCTCCTTGCTTCCTATATGAGCCTCCCCAGAGGATAAAGCTTGAGCGCATAGCCATCAACCCCAATCTCGCTTGTCTGCGCCGGGTCGGATGCCCAGCCGTGCCGCGCCTCGGGATGGTCGACATGCCGCGCCGCGCGCACCGGGGCTGCACGCGGCGCCGGGGGCGCCCGGATCGCGGCCCCTCGCCCGACGAGCAGGACCGCTAGGTCCTTCGACGGAAGCCTGGCCCCTTCGGCGTACCCCCGAGCGCTCCCGTGGCGCGACCCCTCAGCCGAGGTTCGCAACCGGCCCTGGCCATCCGCCCGCCCTCCCCTCTACTCATCTTCCGAGCCCTGCGTTCAAGCGAAAGCCCGAACTGCCGAAGGAAGAACTAGACCGAACGGCGGGACACGGCCAAAGGGCCGACCCCTGCCGAGCGAGAGGCAGGCGACACGGCGGTGCCGCGTCGGCGCGTGAGAGGGGACAGGTGGACGCAGCGACCATGACGCGAGCGCCCGACGAGGCCGCGGAGTGCCGCCGGCTGGCTGAGGTCCTTGACCTCGACGTGGTGGGGATCGTCCGCACGCGGGTCGGCCGGACGCGCACGGCCTGGTGGGCCGCACCGGGGTCCGGCCCCCTGCCGCTCGACCTCCACGAGGTGCTCGAGGGCCGGGTAACGGGCTGGATCGTCTGCCCGCAGGGCGAAGGTCTCGTGTTCGCGCACGTGACGCCGCGGTCCTCGGTTCGCTCCGTGCAGACGCTTGCGGCGATGCTCCCCACCCTGGCCGGCGAGGGAGCACAGCTAGCGCCGCCGGACCGGGACGGGGTCGTTCCGGACGATCCGATCACCCGTGAGCGCGCGAAGCTCGCGTACGCGATCCACGACGGCCTCACGCAGATCGTGACCGCATCCGTCCTCGAGCTCGAGTGGCTCGCGCGCAGGACGGAGCTCGACCCTTCGGAGGCCACAGCCGCGCTCGCGACCGGAGCCACGGAACTCCGCAAGTCGCTCGACGAGATCCGAGCGATCCTGACCAGTCTCTCGTCGCAGGACGAGGACACGGCGGATCCGCTCGAGGAGCTGCTGAAGGGCGTCATGGAGCGGTGGCAGATCCCGGCGTCCTGGTCGATCGAGGGTGATCTCCACGCCGTGCCTGCACCGGTGCTGGACGCGGCGTCGTCGGTCATCCGTGAGAGCGTCGCGAACGCCGCGAAGCACTCCGCGTCGAAGGATGTGGCCGTCCGCGTGCACGCCACGCGGAACGGGATGGAGGTCCGGGTCGAGGACGGCGGGAAGGGGTTCCAGCCATCCGGGACCGGATTGCATGCCGGGCACCTCGGACTCGAGATGATGCGCCGGCGCGTGGCGGAGGTCCACGGCACGCTCGACATCGAGTCGTCGCCGGGACGGGGAACTCGGGTGGTCGCCAGGCTGCCCGTCGGACAAGGAGACAGACCGTGAGGATCATGATCGTGGACGACCACGCGCTGGTGCGCCGCGGCATGGCACACGTCGTGCGCGAGTGCTTCAGCGATGCCGAGGCCGTCGAGGCGGCCGGTGCCGATGAGGCGATGCACTTCATGGAGGCCGAGCCGGCGGACATCGCCCTCGTCGACGTGCGGATGCCCAACACCGACGGCCTCGACCTCCTGCACGAGATGAAGGCCAGGTGGCCGGACGTGCCGGTCATCATGCTGACAACGTTCGACCACGCCCACTACGTTCGGCGGGCACTCGCCGAGGGGGCGGCCGGCTACCTGCTGAAGGACGCGACGCCGGAGGACCTGGAGCAAGCGATCAAGGTCGCCCTCTCCGGCGGCGGGAACGTCCTGTCGCCCCGCGTGATCCAGAACCTCTTCGAGGCGATGGACCTCGGCGGGAGCAACGACGACTCACCGCATCGCACGACCGCGAGCCTCACACAGCGTGAGACGGACATCCTCGCACTGCTCGCCGAGGGCAAGAGCAACCGGGACATCGCCCACGCGCTCTTCCTTTCGGAGAAGACCGTGAAGGCACACCTCGCGGCCGTCTTCCGCAAGCTCGGCGTCAGCAACCGGACGCAGGCCGCCATGGCGGCCGTCTCTATGGGGATCGGACCGGGACGCTACCCCGTGGACGTCGGCAACGGGGCCGGCGTGCCCGTGGCCCACAAGCGATAGCGGACCAGGAGAAGGACGATGTTCAAGAAGAAGGACAACGAGACCACCGCCCGGACCAAGTCGGCGAAGGCTGACGTGGACGAAGCAGACCATGCCTACGAAGACTCCTGGTACCGAAGCCTGAAGGCCCTCGCGGAGGCCCGCCAGGCCGACGACGATGAGAAGACCGTCGAGGAGGAAGCCGTCGAGGAGGAAGCGACGGAGGAGGAAGCCGTCGAGGAGGAAGCCGTCGAGGAGGAAGCGACGGAGGAGTAGGCGGCGGAGAAGCTCCGGCGAGGTCGCTCAGCCGTTGCCCTGGTCCCGGAACTCCTCGAAGAACCGGCTCGCCGTCGGCCCCCGCTGCCCCTGGTACTTGCTCCGCGTCCCCTTCGAGCCGTACGGGGCCTGCGCGGCCGTGGTGAGGCGGAAGAAGGAGATCTGGCCGATCTTCATCCCCGGGTAGACCGTTATCGGGAGGTTCGCGACGTTCGACAACTCGAGCGTGAGGTAGCCGTCCCAGCCCGGGTCGACGTAGCCGGCCGTCGAGTGGATCAGTAGCCCGAGTCGCCCGAGCGAGGATTTCCCCTCCAGACGCGCGACCATGTCGTCGGGGATCGCGACGCGCTCGAGCGTCGAGCCGAGGACGAACTCGCCCGGATGCAGGATGAACGGCTCGCCTTCCGCGACCTCCACGAGCTCCGTGAGGTCGCGCATCTCCCGCTTCACGTCGATGTACGGGTAGCGGGAGTTGGCGAACACGCGGAACTGCGAGTCGACGTGCAGGTCGACCGACGAGGGCTGCACACACGCCTCGTCGAAGGGGTCGATGACGATGCGGCCGTCGGCGACCTCCTCGCGGATGGTGGCGTCGGACAGGATCATCGCGGGGGATGCTACCCCTTCCGCGAAACGGCGACCCAGCGCTCGAGTGTCGCCGAGGCAGCGCCAGAGTCGATCGACTCCGCAGCGACGGCGAGGCCCTCCTCGGAGCTCGCGACGCGTCCGGCGACCTCGAGCGCGGCGGCGGCGTTCAGCACCACGACGTCGCGACGCGCACCCTGCTCCCCCGCCAGCACCCGTCGGGCGATGTCGGCGTTCGTCTCGGTGTCGCCGCCCTTCAGGTCGTCCTCGCTCGCGCGCGCGAGTCCGAACGCCACGGGGTCGAGCGTCCGCTCGCGGACCTCCCCGTCGCGCGTCTCGTGGACCGTCGACAGACCCGTGGTCGTGAGCTCGTCGAGGCCGTCCTCGCCGCGGAAGACCTTCGCGCGGATGCCGCGCCGGGCGAGCACCTGTGCGACGAGCGGCAGCATCCGCGGATCCGAGACGCCGACCACCTGCGCGGCCGGTCGCGCCGGGTTCGTGAGCGGCCCGAGGAAGTTGAAGACCGTCGGCACGCGCAGCTCCCGGCGGACCGGCGCCGCGTGTCCGGCGGCCGGATGGAACACCGGCGCAAACATGAAGCCGATGCCGGCCTCCGCGAGACAGTGCTCCACGCCCTTCGGCCCGAGGTCGATCCGCACGCCGAGCGTCTCGAGGAGGTCGGCCGAGCCGCAACGCGAGGACGCGGCGCGGTTCCCGTGCTTGGCGACCGGCACCCCGGCCCCGGCGACCACGATCGCCGCGATCGTCGAGATGTTGAACGTGCCGCTCCGGTCGCCGCCGGTGCCGCACGTGTCGACGACGGGAGCGGGCGCATGCACGGGCTTCGCGAACCGGAGCGCCGTCCGCGCGAAACCCTCGAGCTCGTCGACGGTCTCGCCCTTCGTCCGCAGGGCCATGAGGAACCCGCCGATCTGTCCGGCGGAGGCCTCGCCGCTCATGATCACGCGCATGACCTCGGCGGCCTCGTCGGCGGTTAGCGACCCTCCCCCGGTGAGCCGAGTGAGCACCCGGGGCCAGACGTTCGGATCCGGCTCGGTCATGGGGTCGGCAGGCTAGCAGGTCGCGCCGAGCGCGGTTCGCGGCGAGAGCGATCGGCTCGCTACACTGTTGACCCGGCCGTGACGAGCTGTCGGGGCACGCGGGTGTGGTTCAATGGCAGAACGCAAGCTTCCCAAGCTTGAAACGGGGGTTCGATTCCCCTCACCCGCTCCAACAACCCCACGTGGGGCGCCGTGAATCTCTCGGACCTCGATGACCTGCGCCTCCGCGTCGCTCACAACTGCGCCGCCGTCTACCGGTCGATGGCGCGCGGCATGGGAAGCCGTGGCGGCTGTGGGACGACCTCTGGGCCTGCGATCTCGGCCTCCCCGTGTCGCTCCCCCCGAACAGCGGGCATCTCCTGCGACCGCTCGACGAGGATCGCGTCGAAGACGTGCTCGTCCGAC